>Ga0268276_1002152_pt1 | contig 17406 bp, 13 predicted proteins | sample saktaG_4_FD_190145 | JGI IMG/M metagenome (GOLD analysis project Ga0268276, IMG submission 190145) | Saline water microbial communities from Sakinaw Lake, British Columbia, Canada - sak_2010_1_5_45m | ecosystem: Environmental > Aquatic > Non-marine Saline and Alkaline > Saline ...
GTTTTTCCTTGTGCATAGGTTCAGTATGCACAAATATTGATCACTAAAACAGTTGGATTACACAATGAAATCAAGCGCTTCTTCACTTTTTGTGAGTGATTTTACCCACTCAAAAAGGAGAAGACCCGGAATTTATATCCCTATAGAACATCAATGAGATCATATTAATTCCAACGAATAACATCAGATCCCAACTAATGCCCGGCGGAACAACTAAGAGCGGAAATCACCAAAAAAACGAAAGCTGAAAGTAAATTGTTCCATAGAGAATAAAATACGAGAATCATTGATATCTGTGAATGTGCGCACCATAGGATGGAACTTGCAATATGCTGTATACGTCAAAATAATGAAACATTCCCTAGCTTTCCTTAAGCATCGGATTGATGACTTTACCAACTGCGCATTGGTACCTTTCTCATGTCATCGACATACTTATTGTATGTTCTCTTGTTTTATCAATTGATTCCCATGAAGGACTCGCACAAAACCTTTCCTTAACATTGAAGGATCTTCAGGATTCATCGAAGAACGAGATGATAGAGAATCGCATGCAGAAACAAAATCCTTCCCGGTCTTCACCATTGATTCCATTCACCGACACCTTTCTGGGTAGCCTCAATAATTTTACCTCTCAGGAAAAAATTGTTCCATCCACAGAGCTGCTCTTATTATATCCAGATTTACGAAATGTGATCCTCAAAGAATATATGCGTACTCAGAGACGCTATGTTTATCCAGTCACAACAATGAATGAATCACTCAATTATAATTTCATCCCATCGACTTATCTTGAAAATGAACTGAGACAGAATATTCATCGATATGGAGTTCTATACAATCCTTTTCGACCGACTCTTATACAAATGTCAGTATCGATCAGTTTTGAGCCCCTAAGGTTATTGTCCTGGTTGTTGAAAATGATTCGATGATAAATATTCACATAAAATTGAAGAATCCTGTTTTGTATTGTTCAAGAATGGATGTATACAAGGAGCTGAGATCAATCAATTGATCATTTGAAGCTTGCGAGAATAGATCCGGTCGAGATCTCCGCTAATAAAAAAATCTGGCATCGTTCTGCTGTCCCTTTCACTGGGTTTATCCCACGTTTTCTATCAGGACCTTCCCATGTATCGCGTTTTGTCCAACATCCGGCTGTTGTTTGGCGGAATCGAACGTTGTGTGCGACATCCCGCTTTACGAGTATGTCGCAGTCTGACGACCGTTGTTTTGCGGGACAGTCCCTTCTAAAAACGAAGAACCCTAAGCTACTTTCGTAACTCAGGGTTCTAAATTAAAATCTGGCATCGACCTACTCTCCCATGCAGTTACCCACATAGTACCATCGGCTCAGAGGGGCTTAACTTCTCTGTTCGGAATGGGAAGAGGTGTAACACCCTCGACATTGACACCAGAAAAAAATAACATTGGGAAGTTTGCATAATTCTAAACCTGTAACGCAATTCTAAAGATGACCTTCATCTTTGAGATGATCGTATCGATGGATCAACAAAAATAGAGATTAAGTTGTCGACCTATTAGTACCGCTCGACTAAACATATTACTATGCTTCTATCTACGGCCTATCAACCAAGTCATCTCCTTGGGGTCTTATTCTGCCGAAGCAGAAGGGAAACCTCATCTTTGGGCGGGTTTCGCACTTAGATGCTTTCAGTGCTTATCCCATCCGGACATGGCTACTGAGCAATGCCACTGGCGTGACAACTCATTCACCGTCGGTCCGTTCACTCTGGTCCTCTCGTACTAGGAGCGACACCCATCAAGTTTCCTACGCCCGCACAGGATAGGGACCGAACTGTCTCACGACGTTCTGAACCCAGTTCACGTACCGCTTTAATTGGCGAACAGCCAAACCCTTGGGACCTTCTCCAGCCCCAGGATGCGATGAACCGACATCGAGGTGCCAAACCTTGCCGTCGATATGAACTCTTGGGCAAGATCAGCCTGTTATCCCCGGCGTACCTTTTATCCTTTGAGCGTTGGCTCTTCCACTCGAAGCCAACGGATCACTAAGTCCTGCTTTCGCATCTGCTCGACTTGTAGGTCTCGCAGTTAAGCTCCCTTATGTCTTTACACTCGCCGCATGATTACCGACCATGCTGAGGGAACCATTGAGAGCCTCCGTTACAATTTAGGAGGCGACCGCCCCAGTCAAACTACCCGCCTAACACTGTTCCCTCGCCAGATTCATGGCGATGGGTTAGAATTCAATCAGAACAAGGGTGGTATTTCACTGACGACTCCACCGAAGCTAGCGCCCCGGCTTCGCAGTCTCCCACCTATGCTACACATGTTTTGACCGAACCCAATGCTAGGGTGCAGTAAAGGTGCACGGGGTCTTTCCGTCCATGTGCGGGTAACCGGCGTCTTCACCGGTACCACAATTTCACCGAGCCCGTGGTTGAGACAGTGACCAAATCGTTACACCATTCGTGCAGGTCGGAACTTACCCGACAAGGAATTTCGCTACCTTAGGACCGTTATAGTTACGGCCGCCGTTTACCGGGGCTTCGGTCGCAAGCTTTTCCCGACTTGCGTCGGGATGACCCGCTTCCTTAACCTTCCGGCACCGGGCAGGTGTCAGTCTATATACGTCGCCTTTACGGCTTAGCATAGACATGTGTTTTTGTTAAACAGTCGCTTGGCCCATTTCACTGCGGCTCCTTTCTGCAAACGTTGTACACGTCCACATACTCGAAGCGCCCCTTATCCCGAAGTTACGGGGCTAATTTGCCGAGTTCCTTAACCACGGCTCACTCGAGCACCTTAGAATACTCTTCCTATCTACCTGTGTCGGTTTGCGGTACGAGCACCATATAATCTCCCATACGAGGTTTTTCTTGGCAGCATGGTTACGTGGAGTTGTGGCCCATACGGGCACCCTGTTCACCTCTCGGCGATAACTGGGAAACGGATTTGCCTATCTCCCACGCCTACAGGCTTAAACCAGCTATTCCAACAGCTGGCCCCACTTCACTTCTGCGTCACCCCTTATAGTCAAACGATTACATAGTGGTTCAGGAATATTCAACCTGATTGCCATCGTCTACGCCTTTCGGCCTCGACTTAGGACCCGACTAACCCTGAGACGATTAACGTTGCTCAGGAAACCTTAGATTTTCGGTGGAAATGTTTTTCGCATTTCTTATCGTTACTTATGCCTACATCTGCGTTTCCATCAACTCCAGCATGGCTCACGCCACACCTTCGCTGTCGATGGAATGCTCCCCTACCACGTACATTGCTGTACATCCGCAGCTTCGGTAACAGGTTTGAGTCCCGAGTATTATCGGCGCCAAGTCGCTTGACTAGTGAGCTATTACGCACTCTTTAAATGAATGGCTGCTTCTAAGCCAACATCCTAGTTGTCTGAGCAACTTAACATCCTTTCTCTGTTAACCTATATTTAGGGACCTTAGCTGGCGGTCTGGGTTATTCCCCTCTCGGCGTCGGCGCTTATCCGTCGTCGCCTGACTCCTGTAAAACATATTGACGCAATTCGGAGTTTGTCTGGGTTTGGTATCGTTGTGACGACCCTAGCCCAATCAGTGCTCTACCTGCGTAATATTATGATACAAGGCTAGCCCTAAAGCTATTTCGGGGAGTACGAGCTATCTCCGAGTTTGATTGGTCTTTCGCTCCTACCCTCAGTTCATCCGAGCGGTTTTCAACCCACATCAGTTCGGACCTCCATGGCGTTTTACCGCCACTTCATCCTGACCAAGGGTAGATCACACGGGTTCGCGTCTGCGGCACGTTACTGGATCGCCCAGTTAGGACTTGCTTTCGCTGCGGCTACATGTCTTAGACATTTAACCTTGCAACGTACCAGCAACTCGTAGGCTCATTAAGCAAAAGGCACGCTGTCACTCCTCTCCGCTGCAAGCAGCTGAGATTTGCTCCAACCGTTTGTAAGCATATGGTTTCAGGTACTATTTCACTCCCTTCTTAAGGGTGCTTTTCACCTTTCCCTCACGGTACTTGTTCACTATCGGTCACCAAAGAGTATTTAGCCTTACCAGATGGTTCTGGCAGATTCTCACAGACTTCCACTTGCTCCGTGATACTTGGGATACTTTCAGGAGTCAATTTATTTTCACTTACGGGACTATCACCCGCTATGGTGCAGCTTTCCAGAAGCTTCAGTTAATAAATTGATTTCTTACTCCTTGGACTATCGCTGAGTCATCCAAAAAGTCCCGCAACACCTCTTACACAAGGGTCAGCGCCTTGAACGTGTAAGATGGTTTAGGCTATTTCCGTTTCGCTCGCCGCTACTCAGGAAATCACTATTGTTTTCTCTTCCTGGGGTTACTGAGATGTTTCACTTCTCCCCGTTTGCTCTGCGTTCACTATGAATTCATGAACGAGTACTGCGACATGACTCGCAGTGGGTTGCCCCATTCGGACATCGTCGGGTCAGAGGCTGCTTCCGCCTTGCCGACGCTTATCGCAGGTAACCGCGTCCTTCATCGCCTTTTGGTGCCTAGGCATCCACCATATGCTCTTAGTAACTTAACCAAAAATCTTTGTTGATACACAGACAGATCATCTCAAGAACGAGATGAAGGTGCATCATTAGAATTTCGGACAGAAAAACTTGATATATTTAGGTTATGCATTTGGAATAACCGTTCACTCGTTTGCTCGTCGAACAATTTCATTCATTCAACAGCTACTAGTCGTTACTAAATTATTCACACTTCCCAATTGTCAAAGAACAAATAAGATTTCGAAATCGAAAATTCGAATTCCGAAATTTGTGGAGCTGGTCGGGATCGAACCGGCGACCTCCTGGTTGCAAACCAGGCGCTCTCCCAGCTGAGCTACAGCCCCAGGAAATTGTAGATGTTCGATTTTTCGATTATGGATTGAATAAACAATCTGTCATCAAAAATCTACGATCGTCAATCACCCGAGGATAACACTGCCTGAGCAAAGTGATCGACGCAGCCTAGTGGGCCTGAGTGGAGTTGAACCACTGACCTCACGCTTATCAGGCGTGCGCTCTAACCACCTGAGCTACAGGCCCAGCGTGTTGAACTAACACGAGACGATAAAGAAAATAAAAAGTGTGCACGCTTCCTGCCAATAGAGTTGGGCAGAATTGTATGAGATGTTCGTTCCGATTGCTCGGACGAGATCTCCTTAGAAAGGAGGTGATCCAGCCGCACCTTCCGATACGGCTACCTTGTTACGACTTAGCCCCAGTCACTGGTTTTACCTTAGGCGTCTCCCTCCTTGCGGTTGGGTGAACGGCTTCGGGTACCCCCAGCTTCCATGGCTTGACGGGCGGTGTGTACAAGGCCCGGGAACGTATTCACCGCGGCGTGCTGATCCGCGATTACTAGCAATTCCAGCTTCATGAGGGCGAGTTGCAGCCCTCAATCCGAACTGAGACCACTTTTATGGGATTGGCTCAACCTTGCGATTTTGCAGCCCATTGTAGTGGCCATTGTAGCACGTGTGTGGCCCTGGGTATAAGGGCCATGAGGACTTGACGTCATCCCCACCTTCCTCACTACTTGCGTAGGCAGTCCACTTAGAGTGCCCAGCATAACCTGATGGCAACTAAGTGCAGGGGTTGCGCTCGTTGCAGGACTTAACCTAACACCTCACGGCACGAGCTGACGACAGCCATGCAGCACCTGTACTCCGTGTGTATTGCTACACTAGCCGGCTTTCACCGGTTTACAGAGCCTTTCAAACCCAGGTAAGGTTCTTCGCGTTGCATCGAATTAAACCACATGCTCCACTGCTTGTGCGGGCCCCCGTCAATTCCTTTGAGTTTCAACCTTGCGATCGTACTCCCCAGGTGGAATACTTAATGCGTTAGCTTAGACACCGACCCTTGCGGGCCGACATCGAGTATTCATCGTTTAGGGCGTGGACTACCAGGGTATCTAATCCTGTTTGATCCCCACGCTTTCGAGCATGAGCGTCAGTAGCAGACCAGTTGACTGCCTTCGCCATCGGTGTTCTTCTAGATATCTACGCATTTCACCGCTACACCTAGAATTCCATCAACCTCTTCTGCACTCAAGATTAGCAGTATCGATGGCAGTTTTCGGGTTAAGCCCGAAAATTTCACCACCGACTTACCAACCCGCCTGCGCTCCCTTTACACCCAGTAAATCCGGACAACGCTAGCATCCTACGTATTACCGCGGCTGCTGGCACGTAGTTAGCCGATGCTTTTTCCTGAGGTACATTCAATCTCGCCTGTAGCGAGAAATTATTCCCTCACAAAAGGAGTTTACGACCCGTAGGGCCTTCATCCTCCACGCGGCGTCGCTGCGTCACCCTTTCGGGCATTGCGCAATATTCCTCACTGCTGCCTCCCGTAGGAGTCTGGACCGTGTCTCAGTTCCAGTGTGGCTGATCGTCCTCTCAGACCAGCTACCCATCGTCGGCTTGGTGAGCCGTTACCTCACCAACTACCTAATGGGACGCAGGTTCATCCAAAGGCACCTTTCGGCATTTAATTCCAATACAATGCTGCATCGGAACACCATCGGGCATTAGCCTCGATTTCTCGAAGTTATTCCCGTCCTCTGGGCAGATTACCTACGTGTTACTCACCCTTGCGCCGGTTTACTCAAGATATTGCTACCTCTTTCTCCCAAGACTTGCATGTGTTAGGCACGCCGCCAGCGTTCGTCCTGAGCCAGGATCAAACTCTCCATTGTAGAATTTTTATATTCTCAATTTCAAGTCTGATAACCTAATCTCTGAGTCGTTTGACTTTTCGAATAGGGTTGAAACCCAGCTAAATTGACATTTGTCGTGCACACTTTTTCAAAGAACATCCTTACGATAAAAATGCCCATCTACAATGGGCATTCAAATTTTTTCTCTAAGGAACCTTCCGCCTTTATCGTGCGGGTTAATAATATACCATGTCTATCTGCAAAAGTCAACAATTATTTCAAAAGACAAAAAATTATTTTTGCCGTAGGATTTCTTGGCGGACTTGCTTTTCTAAACGCAGGTGTTCTTCAGCGGAAATCTTGAATTTTTCACGAAGTGTATCCAGGTGGTCCAAATCTTGAGGGGTAATCGATCCGTTTTTCCAGCTATCAACAATCGCTTGTAAGTAAATTTCAAGCTGAACTTCCTGCTCGAGACTTACATGCTCTTTTTCGCTAATCCCCATGGATTTCCGCAAGGAAGCCAATAGTCCATCTTCGTCATTGCTTAAAGATCCGTCAGTCCATGCCTGCTTGAGAGCCTGAGCATACGCCTGCAATGAAACGACCGCGGCGGTATGTTGTGTTTGAACTGTTTTCGCAGCTTCTGAACGCTTCTTCTCTTCTTCCTGTTGACGACGGAGGGTATCATCGGATTGACGTTTTAATTCCTCCGCACGGCGCTGGTTCTCCACCTCAGTTTGACGCAACGCCTCCAGCGCCTGTTGCTGCGCTTGAGTCGGCAACTGCCCGGTCTGTTTTTTGACAACATCTGGAGGCTTCACAGGGGGCGGTTCCGGTGGTACATCCGCACCGCCCTTCCTTTTCTGCTCAAGGATCTTGCGCTTGAGTTCTTCAACTTTTCTTCGTTGTTCGTCCAGATCTGACATGATTGAGAAATTCGAATTTTGAAAGAAAAAGGTTACGACTCATCTAACGTGCATAAAACCTGACTAAAAAGAATATATCCAATTGACCATCGAATGTCAATGAAGCCCTATTCCTCATTCTTTTCTCGTTCAATTGTTAAAATTTATCCGGTAACTCACGGAATGCATTTCCAAAGAGATCGTCAGCAATTGCCGATGAATCGACGAAATCTATAAATTCCGACCCTTCAAATTTTTTCCGCTGGAGGTACATCAATACCAACGAAAATGCGGCTCCGACAGCCAGCCCCATAAGAATATATTTCTTCATTGATGCCCTTCTCGGCTTTCTACAAAATCGATATTGCAACTACACTCTGGTTAATGAAAAAACCTGTGCATTTCTTGAGGTTTTTTCTCTCCAGCCGTCGAAACACCGCGAGAGTTCAAGACCGTACTCAGCAGTTGACTGCTGATTCACCAGCGACCAATCCCGCCTTTCAAAAGAAAGGCAGGGTGAAAGGAATACTGAATAAAATCATGCGACGGTTGGCGGTATAGTCTCTTCCGTCATTTTTGCTTTTACTTCTTGTACCTCGTTACGAATTTCCTGTGCTTTTTTCTTCAGGTTCGCCATATTCTTCCTAAGCCGCACACCTGCCGACTTATTCTGCTTCAGATAGAATTTGTCAAAATCTGTTTTGAATGTTGCTACAAGATCCAGCAGTTCCTGATAACGATCCATCGTGTTGCTCCTATGTTTATTGTGTTAGATTTCAATCGGGGCGACCAAATATTCTTTAGTCCACTCCTTATTTGGATTCAATAATAAAACCGCGAGTTCCTTCCCTTTTTGGTACCGGTTTTTTTCAGCACTCAGAGAATCGCTTCGATTACACGAGAATAATTCACATTTCTCCTGTCTGTATTGTCTGCGAAGGTTTGAATTACTCGGCAATTTCGCCAGTAAGATACAGATTTTGTTTGAGAAGTCAAAGAGAAATGGCGATTTTTTAAAGAATTCACAATTGGTTCCGAAATCCATAAACGATATCAGTGAGCGACTGGTTTGATAACCACACAATCAATACGTTTGACTTTTTACGATTTTGGGGATAGATTATTCCAGCAAAACTACTTATAAAGGAATTCCAGAATGAAATCCGGCCGTTTTATTCTTATACTCATTATTTCTCTCTCCATCTCTTCAGCTCAGGACCTGAAACCCATCCAGCTTCCTCCGCCGCAAACCGAGATCGGCAAACCTTTGATGCAAGCATTAAAACTTCGACAATCATCGAGGAACTTTGACGCAAAGCCGCTGCCGCTCCAGGAGCTTTCGAATCTCCTTTGGGCTGCAGACGGAATAAATCGCCCCGAGAACGGAAAACGGACAGCACCATCGGCAATGAACTGGCAGGAAATTGATATTTATGTAACGATGCAACAAGGGACATTTGTGTACGAAGCAAAATCGAACAGCCTATTACTTATTACCGAAAAAGATTTGCGGGAGGCTACCGGCAAACAAGCTTTCGTACAAGAAGCACCCCTCAATCTCGTGTATATCGCGGATGAGAAGCGAATGACTCGTGCAAATGACGAAGATAAAATTCGCTGGAGTTCTGCAGGTGCCGGATTCATTGCACAGAACGTGTACCTCTATTGTGCTTCGCAGGGATTGGCAGTTGTTGTGAGGGGAATGGTTGATCGTGAAGCACTTGGTAAGGAATTGAAATTGCGCCCGGAACAAAAAATCATCCTTTGCCAGACTGTCGGCTACCCGAAGCAGTGAAGAATAGAAAAGTGCAAAAACACAAACGATAAATTTCAAACAACCAGTTTATAGGGACAAGCTTCAAATAGAGAATCACATTGCTTCTCCCACTAAAAAAGACTACACTTTGCTCAGGTAGTTCCCAATCCTACTATTTGGGGGATTCGCTTCACCGCTGTCGTGCAATCGCAACTACTGAGAACTTTGTTCAGGAAGAATGAACATGGATCAACCGGTACTTTCCGATAAAACACAATTTCCCACGGAAGAAATACTCTTTTCGTATCTCGGGAAAACAAAAAACGTCTGGATTTCCTTTTTTGAATATCTTCATGAGAACCATCCTGATATAAGTTCGGAGTGGCGGTATTACAACGACGGGAAAAGCTGACTGATGAAGAATACACGAAAGAACAAGACGGTCTTTTGGTTAAACGTTATAAAGGGGGCTTTCAGAACCACTTTTTACTATACCGACAGAGCAACAAAGGCAATTGCGGCCAGTACCATTCCAGCGGAAATGAAAAAGCAGTTCAAGAAAGGAAAACATTACGGTAAAATCCGGGGACTGACGGTTCTATTTAAATACAAAAAGGATATCGAAACTGCCAAAACACTCTTGGCGATTAAATTGAGTACTAAATAAAACAGCAAGTTGTGGGCGAGATATCCTGAGGAAAGAGGTCATGAGTTCAACTCTCTCCCAACTTGGTCTTCTTGGATATCCTAAAAAATAAAGATCTGATTAACCTACAGCCTAACCCCTCTTAACCTCAGCGAATTCGTCACAACACTCACGGAACTCAGCGCCATAGCTCCTGCGGCAAACATCGGGTTGAGCATACCCATCGCCGCCAAGGGAATGCCGATACTATTATAGACAAACGCCCAGAAAAGATTCTGCTTGATCGTGCGCATGGTCTGTCGGGAAAGACGAATCGCCCGAAGAACTCCTCTGAGATCGGATTTCATCAGGGTAATATCCGCCGTTTCCATGGCGATATCCGTACCGGTCCCAACGGCTATACCTACATCTGCCTGCGCCAGCGAAGGCGCATCATTCATACCGTCGCCCACCATGGCAACGATCTTCCCCTGCTTCTGCAGCTCTTTTATCTTCGCGGCTTTTTCCTGCGGTAAAACTTCGGCAAATACATGTTCAATACCGGCTTGTGCGGCAATCGCGTGGGCTGTGCGGGTCTTATCGCCTGTGAGCAGGACAAGTTCGAATCCCATTTCTTTCAATTCTGTTGCCGCATCTTTAGAAGCCGGATGAAGCGTATCCGCAACGGCAATGATGCCAAAAATTTTTCCACCGGCGGCAACGAGTATCAGTGTTTTACCCTGCTCCGAGAATCGGAGGATTGCACCAGATGCAGGTGTAATATCTATCGATGCATCACGCATCATCTTCTCGCTGCCGACAGCCGCCTTCTGTCCGTTCACAGTTGCTTCAACTCCAAATCCTGTGCGAGACTGGAATGAATCCGTTTCGTCCAAAACTAGAGAACGTTTCTTTGCTTCCCTCACAATGGTTTCACCCAGCGGATGCTCTGATTTATTTTCCAGCGAAGCCGCCAGACGAAGTACTGCCTGTTCATCGGCACCGTTGAAACCCTGAATATCCGTCACTGAAGGCGTACCGGAAGTGATGGTGCCGGTTTTATCAAAGACAATCGTATTGATCTTGTGCGCCCGCTCGAGACTCTCAGCGTTCTTTATTAGCACACCAAGCGACGCCCCTCTGCCCGTACCGACCATAATTGCCGTCGGAGTTGCAAGTCCGAGCGCACACGGACATGCAATGACAAGCACCGCGATAGCATTCATTAGTGCGGCAGCAAAACCAACGCCAAGTACGAAATACCAAACACCGAATGCCGCAAGAGCAATCACCATCACAACGGGCACAAAAACCGATGCAATGTTGTCGGCAAGATGCTGAATAGGAGCTTTTGAACCCTGCGCTTCTTCCACAAGTTTCGCGATGTGAGCAATAACCGTATCGGCGCCGACAGCGGCAGTGCGGAATTCGAAACTACCGTTTTTATTAATAGTACCGCCGATCACTTTATCGCCGATAGTCTTTTCTACAGGAATACTTTCGCCGCTCACCATCGATTCATCGACGGAAGAATTTCCCTTAAGTATCACGCCGTCGATCGGAATACGCTCACCAGGGCGCACGACGATCACATCACCGACAGCAACTTCCGCAATCGAAATTTCAATCTGTTTCTGGTCTTTGATGATCCGTGCAGTTTTTGGCTGAAGCCCTAATAGTAATTTTATAGAATCGGACGCTTTGTGTTTTGCGCGGGCCTCGAGCATTTTGCCCATCAAAATGAGCGCGATAATCACAGCCGCTGAATCAAAATAGACATCATGGAGATTCGTTTCCGACGGAAACCATTGCGGGAAAAGAACGATAGCGGCGCTGTAAAAAAATGCCGTTCCTGTGCCGACGGCAACCAGAGTATTCATATCCGCCGCGAAGTGCTGTGCCAATTTCCATGCCGGTTTGAAAAAACGTTTTCCCGAGACAATCATGACCGGTGTCGTGAGAATCAGCAATAGTGTATTCACTTCCTGCATCGACAGAGGAATGTGGGACATAAACCATTCGGTCATGCTCAGCATATTGATCAGCATGATCGGAACTGCAAGAACGAGGCTGAAGAGAAATTCGCGCTTGAGTTGGCGATAGGATTTTTCCTGATGAGATTCTTCCGGTGCCTGTCCTTGTCTTTGGCTGTGAGATCCTTCGGAAGATTTCTGAGGTACTGCTAACTTGTATCCTGCGCTTTCGACGGCTTTAGCCAGTAGATTAAGAGATGTCTTTGTCGCATCAAAAGAAAGCGTAACCGCTTCCGTCGCAAGATTGACATTGGCAATTTCGACGCCATCTACCTTTTTCAATGATTTCTCGACTCGCGCAACACAACTTGCACACGTCATCCCTTCTACCGGCAGCGTCAATGTTTCGATATGATGAGAGGGCTTATTCATTGAATCGAAACAACTTTGTATCCGGCTTCTTCTACCTTATCGCTGAGAACTTTGGCGACTTTTTCATCGTTATACCAAACGCGTGCTTTGCCAACCTGTACGTCTTCCACTTCTAGTCCATCGACTGCATCCAGCGCCTGCCGTACATGCATCACGCAGTGACCGCAACTCATTCCTTGAATTATCAATTCGTGAGATTTCATGAATACTCCTTTTCTTGTGAGATGCTCAATGAGACAAAACGGCTCCTCCGTTTGTGCTAATAATGGAACCAATAAGGTTGTTCGAGAGTTCCGATGCAAGGAATAACACAGAACCGGCAATTTCCTCAGGCGTTGCAACGCGTCCGCGCGGAATACTGTGCCGTATTTCTTCTCCGATCTTCGGATCACGAAGCTCTTCTACTGTCATATCCGTCTCTACCCACCCCGGTGAAACACAATTCACGTGAATATGATGCGGAATAAGCTCAGGACCAAGCGATTTTGTAAAAGCAATCATCCCCCCTTTGGACGCTGCATAATGAGAATGGTAAGGCTCCCCGCGCTGACCAGCTGTGCTCGCAATATTAATAATCCTTCCACTCTGCTGCTGCTTCATCAGAGGTACTACTTCATTGCAGAACAAGAACATACTTTTCAGGTTGATGTCGAGCATTTCGTCCCATTGCCGTTCTGTCATTGCACCGATGGCGCCATACTTCCAGATACCGGCATTGTTCACCAAAATATCAATTCGTCCAAAAGTACGCTTTGTCTTTTTCACCGCGTCGCGCACCTGTTTTTGATTGTTGATTGATGTTCGTATCTTCAAACATCGGCGCCCTAAGTTTTTCACCAACAATTCAACAGACTCCGCCTCTTTTTGATGGGTGATATAGGTGAAAGCGATATCCGCTCCGGCTTCCGCAAGCATTTTCACAACCGCTGCGCCAATGCCACGCGAACCGCCGGAAACCAGGGCTACTTTCTGACTGAGATCGATTTTCATGTAGCCAAATTCCTCCATATATTGTTCAAGAAGATAACAGTATTTTGTTTCATGCAAAGTACGCGAACTTTAGTGTTGATTCCACTGCGTGATTCAACAAAAGAACACTCTCTCAACTCATGGTGAAATGAAGCTTCTTACACCAAATATGAAAATGGCGGATGTCGTTCACAGCAATTATCTGCTTCTACCGGTGTTAGGCCGCTTCGGAATTCCCTTTGGATTTGGTGAAAAAACCATACAAGCCATTTGCAGGAAGCACCGCCTCGATGTCGATTTTTTCCTTGCAATTGTCAACGCGTTCAATCATGAAGATTATTTTCCAGAAAAGAAACTAAGGGCATTCAATGTTCTCATGATCGTCGACTACCTGCGGAAGACGCATGCATATTACATTGAAAACCAGATCCCGCTCATCGAAAAACTATTGAACACCCTGCTGCACCCCCGTCCTTCGGGTGCCCGCAATTTGAAACTCATCCAGAAATTCTTCCTAGAGTACAAACAGGAATTATTCAATCACCTCGAGCGAGAAGAGCAGTTGACCTTTCCCTATGTCAAAAAAGTTTACCGCTTATATCACACACCTCATCCGTCTCCGCGGGAGAAACGGGCGCTGTCGAAGTATTCAATGCATGTCTACGAGGAAGAACACAGCGATGTGGATGAAAAGCTTTATGATCTCAAAAATATTCTCATCAAGTATGTTCGCAGCACGTCCATGCAGGCAGTCTATCATGAAGTGATCTTCGAATTGTTTCGTCTGGAAAAAGACATTCAGAATCATACCCGCATCGAAAACAATATCTTGATGCCGCTCGTGGCGGAGATGGAAGATGCCTTATTTTATCCGGCAGAACATTCTAAGCGAACCGCCGGGAGCAATGCTCTTCAACGGAGAGGAATGAATCCTTCTGCACCGACTGGGCAGCACGTCACCGAATTCGTTAAACGAATCTCACAAATTCCCGGCAATCTCCCAAAGGCGAATAACACGGGATTAGAAGGATTAACTTTGCGCGAGCTGGAAGTTCTGCAGCTTGTCGCATGTGGCTTGTTAAACAAACACATAGCAGACAGACTCTCCATCAGCCTTCACACGGTCATTTCCCACCGCAAGAATATTACCCGAAAGCTCCAGATAAAAACTGTAGCAGGATTGACTGTCTATGCGTTGCTGAACGGTTTGATTTCCTCCAAGAATATCAATTGAGACCTCAGCCGATTCGTTGGCTGGTTCGCTTTTCCCTTTCCCTCTCATCTTTTTTCCTCGGCAATGATAACACACGCTCATCCCCATAAATAGGGATTGTGTCATTCATCCAAGGATGGTATTTTGGATTGGAATAAAAGGATTAAGAAAAGAAATTCATGCAATATGACAATCGAGAATACTATATCGTTAAATAAAATTCCCAAAGGGAGCCGTGTATTGATCGTCCAAGTGCCCGAAGGTAAGGGAAAAAGTCAGCTCATCCGGTTAGGGATCCTGAAAGGGGAATTTATTCGGTGCCTTGAGCGCCTTCCAGGGGGAACGGTCGTCATAGAGAAAAACAGACGTGAGATTGCTATCGGCATGACACTCGCAAAGACAATTTTTGTCGCTTATGCAAATACCAGACTCCGAGAGGGAAAAGTAAAGAAAAGACATGTCTGAACAGCCAAAAACGGTCAATGAATTAAATATTCACCCTGAGCATATTGATCACCATAAGCATTCCCGGGCGACTCCAGTCGCTGAAAATATTCCCCAGCTGAAAATCGCATTGGTCGGGAATCCGAACGTTGGGAAATCGGTCATTTTCAATTTTCTCTCTGGTTTGTACATGGATGTTTCGAATTACCCCGGCACAACGGTGGAACTTACCAAAGGCCATTATCAACAGTATGTCATATTCGATACGCCGGGTGTCTACGGAATTTCTTCCTTCAGCGCGGAAGAAAACGTTACGCGCGATGTCGTGCTCGAAGCTGATATCATTCTCAATATCGTCGACTCCGTACATCTTGAGCGCGACTTATTCCTCACCCAGCAATTAATCGACATGGGCAAACGTGTCTCTATCATTCTCAATTTTCAAGATGAGCTGAAGCGTGAAGGCGTCACGATCGATACAGAACAGCTGAGAGCTTCCCTTGGTGTGCCGGTATTTCAGACATCGGCTGTTACAAAGATCGGGTTTGAATTACTCGATAGTGCAATCATCCATGCACAGCATGGATTCATCGATCAGGCGCTTCATGCAAAACTTCATACGATGCTGGTTGAGATTGGCTCACAAGCCGAAGCTTTGCTTATCCTCGAAGGCGATGAATCATTGGCCAGCAAGCATGGTGTCCATGCCGGAAACGAGCGTGAAGATATGTACATTGAAAGGCGCAATCGTGTCAACCTTATCGTGAATGCCGTACTGAAGGAAACGAAAGCACATCCCCGCATTTCTACTTTCCTGGGCCGGTGGGCAGTGAATATTTGGACCGGTATTCCGATGCTTTTCGTTGTGCTGTATCTCATTTACCTTTTTGTCGGTAGACTCGTTGCGAGCGACATCGTCAACATTACAGAAAAACATCTCGGCAACGAAATATGGGAACCATGGATACGGGGTGTGGTCACACAATTTTTTCCGTTCAATACCTGGGTTGGAACGCTTTTAGTGGGAGAATTCGGCGTCATCTCCATGACCGTCACCTATCTTTTCTTTCTCTTGCTGCCGTTAGTCATTGCATTTTATCTTGCACTTTCCTTGATGGAGGACAGCGGTTATTTACCGCGCCTGGCAACTCTCGTAGATCGAAGTTTGAATGCCCTGGGACTGAACGGCGGTGCTGTCATTCCGCTCATCCTCGGGTTCGGCTGTGTAACGATGGCGACCATCACCACGCGCATTCTCGGCAGTGAACGGGAAAAAACGATTGCCACGACAATCCTACAGTTTGCGATTCCGTGTTCTGCACAAATTGCCGTCGTCGCCGCCTTGTTAGCGGGCGCTGGATTCGGAGCAATGATGATTTATTCCGTGACGATCTTCGCTGTGTTTGTTGCTATTGGAACAATCCTCCATCGGTTACTGCCAGGGGAATCAAGTCCCCTGCTTCTTGACCTGCCCCCTATGCGGATGCCGCGACTCGACAACATTGTCCGGAAAACGACATTTCGTTCCTATGCATTTATGAAGGAGGCGACCCCATGGTTTTTTGCCGGTGCACTTGGTATCGGTGTTATGCAAGTCACCGGACTGCTCGTCATATGGCAAAATTTATTGGCTCCGATTGTCACCGGATGGCTGCAGCTTCCGCGCGAGGCATCGACAGCATTTGTCATGGGATTGGTGAGGCGAGACTTTGGCGCGGCCGGATTGTATGACTTAGCATTATCGCCGCATCAAGTCGTTGTGGCACTGGTTACGATTACGCTGTTTGTCCCATGCGTCGCTTCGTTGATGGTGATGCTGAAAGAACGGGGAATCAAGGAAGCGCTGATTATTTGGTTTGCAACATGGGGTGGAGCGTTTGCTATCGGCGGAATTGTTTCGCAAATACTCATTTGAATAAATTCCAAATCCTAAAAAACAATACCTAAACAAATGGCAAATATCAAAATTCAAATCATTAACTCCTGGAGACTATTTGAAATTTATGATTTGATATTTGGAACTCAGGAATAATGCCTTTCACACTCGAAGAACAATTAAAGCGTGAGGTCCGCATTTGTCCACAATGTCGATGCGTAATTACGAGTCCATTTGTCACACGCTGCCCCAGGTGTCTGGCGAACGTTCCGACACAGGAGCTTGGATGTTCTTCATGTGTTCATCGGAGAAGCTGTCCTGCTCTTCCGCCTCAAACCTAAAAAACGCTGAAATAGGCTCTCACCGCTGATTCCATCATTTTTTCCACTACGATCTGACCACCTGCGTTCGTTGTATCCATAAAAGTGTGGGGGGTCTTGAAAAGAAGAAGGGTTTATTCTAAGATGGAACAAAGGCTAGCGACCGATGAACCAGCTCAGGAGATAAACCCTTATGGTACGACGTTTGGACAGAGA
>Ga0268276_1002153_pt1 | contig 17404 bp, 20 predicted proteins | sample saktaG_4_FD_190145 | JGI IMG/M metagenome (GOLD analysis project Ga0268276, IMG submission 190145) | Saline water microbial communities from Sakinaw Lake, British Columbia, Canada - sak_2010_1_5_45m | ecosystem: Environmental > Aquatic > Non-marine Saline and Alkaline > Saline ...
ATGGTGCGCATTCTCTTGAGACCTCCGGTGTGATAGTGGCTTTTCACAACTTCAAAGGTCTCAAGTTTGCACCTATTCGCTCATTTTGTCAACTGACGCAGCCAAATTTCCATCTACTGAGACTGGAAATCAACTTGAGCGGGAACAGCCAAAAGATCACCACTCCGCCGATGATATTCAGCAGAATCCACAGCGCTTTGAGTTTTCTCATTGTCAGCCTCAGTGCTCTCCCTGTTGAGGTTGCTAGATGGCTGTTGGCAGATATGACATCGAATTTCGAGGATTTACCGAATTCAGCATCGCGAATTCGGTGAATCCTTTAGTTCGATGTCATATTGGATCCCACTTGGTCACCGCAGCGCGTAGTTCAGGGCCGCCTCGGCGTGGATGGCGGTCGTATCGAACAGGGATAGCCCGGCGTCCGCCTCGCGGACCAACGACGGTATCTCCGTGCAACCCAGGATGACGCCCTCCGCACCGCGTGCGGCCAGCTTGTTGATGATGGACACGAATCCAGCTCGGGACTCATCGCGAATCTGGCCGGCGACCAGCTCGTCGTAGATGACGGTGTTCACGTACTCGCGGTCTTCCGCATCGGGCACCAGGACGGTGATGTCTCTGCGAGCCAGCGCACCCTGGTAAAATCCCTCCTCCATGGTGAACCTGGTGCCGAGCAGCCCCACTGTCCTCATTCCCCGCGCCAGAATGGCTTCGCCGACGGCGTCCAGCAGGCTGAGCATGGGAACACTGACACTGGCCTGGACCTGGTCAAAGACCAGGTGCATGGTGTTGGTGGCGATGACGATGAAATCCGCGCCCGCAGCCTCCAGCTTTTGCGCCGCCTCGCTCAAGCCCTTGGCCACCATGTCCCAGCGGTCTTGTTCGGGCCAATCCACGTAGGGCTGAAAGCTGACGCTGTAGATGATGATCTCTGGATAGCCGTAGTCGCCGAAGCGGCCAGTATAAGAGTGCGTGATGTACTGATAGTACTCGACAGTGGATTCCGGGCTCATACCGCCCAGGATGCCGATTCGTTTGTGCATGAGTTGCTCCTCCTTGCTACGTTTACGGTGACTGCCTATTTGACCCCCAGGGCGCACAACCAGCCCCAGCCCTCGTCTGGCACAGACTCAAACCACGCCCGGCTGAACCCGGCCGCGGTGAGCATCTCCACCATCTCTGCGCCGGAGTATATCGGAAACCCCACCTGGGCTGCTCGTGCAACCATTTTCTGTCGGCTCGGTGCTTCCTTGCTTCCCTCCATCGCCAGGGCGGCCAATCCGCCCTGCTTTATCACTCGATGCACCTCTTGCAGGTTTACCACCGGGTCGGGCCAAAAGTAGAACGCTTCAACAGAGATAACCTTGTCAAGGGATGCATCGTCGTAGGGCAAAGCGGCGACGTTACCGTGTTTGACCTCCACTCGCCCGGCGCGGATGGCGGCCGTATTGCGCCTGCGCGCCTGCTGCACCATGTCCTCCGAATAGTCCACCCCGACAACGAACCCCTCTGTGGTGATCTGGGCAATCAATTTGACCGCCATGCCACCACCACAACCAATGTCCAACACGCGATCATCGGATTGGAGGTCCATGAATCCCATAGTCCAGCGAGTCAGGGACCGGTGTCCCCAGTTGGCCATGTGGCTGAACACCAACTTGCCGAACCACCCGCTGGGTTTGCGGGCCTGCCGCCCCATCAGTTGCAGAAATCCATCGGTTAATCCCATCGCTTGTGTGCTTTCAGCCCCTTCACGAAATTGATGGCCGGCACCTCTTTCATGTACTGACGATACTCCTCGCCCCATTTCCTCAGGTTGAAGCTGTCCTCTACCCGAATCAGATACGCGCAACTGGTGATGGCGATGACTATGCAGATCGCAGCCAGGATAGTGAAGGGCACCCACTTGCTGAGGACGATGGGAAGTGCGCTGAAATAAACCATTTCGGCGAGATAGCCTGGGTGCCTGATGACTCGATAGGGACCCTCCCTGACGATGACGACCGTTTCGTGCGCGTCTTGGCAGCCTCCCTGCTTCTGTCTCATAGAGACAACTTTGGCCTCCAGGGATACCGCGGCGATGAAGAGAACTGCTCCTACGACGATCACAGCTATCGGGAAATCCACTCTTGGCAACCGGGCGAAGAAGTGCAGGAATCCCCAGCCCGTCCATTGGCCGATGGCGGGCAGGAGCCAGAGAACCACCAGCACCAGGAACAGCCCGCTGAAGGCTCTATCATAAGCCCTCACAAAGCTGATGTCCCTGGCCCAGAGCTCCTCTTTCACCTGCTTCCTTTCGAGGCCGCCTCTGCTCAGTATTTCCCTGACCAATCCCTCTTCTCTGTGTCCCTCTGTGAACATCTTCTTCCTCCCTTCAGAAGAACAGGAAATAGCGGGGCACGCGTTCCATGTAGGCGCGGTATGCGTCACCCGCCTATGCCATTTCCCTCCGGACCATCCACCGGGCCAGCAGGCCGGCGATCAGACCAGTGAGGGGCACTGCCAGGACTAACCCGATGCTTCCCACCAGCGTGCGCACGATCTCTTCGGCGATGGGCTCGCGGTTGATCCGCTGAAGGAGCGGTTCCTGGTAGATGGTAAAGGCCAGCATCAATGGCAATGAGGCCCCCACGTAGGCCAAAAGCAGCGTGTTCACCATCGCCGCGATGTGGTCCCGGCCGATATTGAGGCTGTGGTGAAAGAGTTCCATCCAGTCCAGATCGCGATTTACTTTGATTAGTTCAAAGATTGCCGAGGCCTGCCCCACGCAGATGTCGTCCAGCACGCCCAGGGAGCCGATGATGATTCCGGCCAGCACCAGCCCTCTAAGCTTGACCCCTGGCCCCAGTTCCATCATCAGGTAGATACTCTCCTCTGTACCCATTCCGGTCAGGTGGGTCCACCCCACCAAAAGCCAGGCCAACACCCCTGTCAGCACCAGGCTCAACATCATCCCCGCTACCGCAGCATGGGCCTTCGGGTTCCAGCCGTAGACCAGGTAGGTGGACACAGTCAGCATCACGATGGAGCCGGTGATGCTCACCGTCACCGGATCCCGACCGGCCAGGATGTGGGGCACGACGAAAGCGAAGATGACCAACAGGCTAAACAGCGTTCCCACCAGTGAACGCAGCCCCTTACCTCGGCCCACCAGCGCCACGAGCCCCATGAACAGCGCCACTATCCAGAACAGCGGGCCGGTGCGCACGTAATCGGAGATGTACAACCGATCCCCCTGCGGCCCTCCCACCCGTTCCAGGTAGACCCGGTCGCCGGGGTGAAGCAGCCGCTCCTCGGTGATGGTGGTGAAGGTTCCATGCTCGACGACGACCTCCTGCCCGGCCAGGGAACCCCTCTCGACGTGCAGCAATAAGCGCTGGTAAGGATGCGGACCAGCAACGTCCAGGTCAACGATGCCTTCCTCCAGCACTTCGACCACCCGCGCGGTCAACGTCTCGTCTTCCGCCAATGTGGTCGGCTGGGAAGATTCCGATGTAACGGGCTGCGTGGATTCCAATGCAGTAGCCTGCTCGGATGATGCAGCCCGCTGCTCCACGGTCGGCTTTGGTGCCACCAAAAGGAATACCACCGCCGCCACCACCCACAGTACCACTAAGCCAATGAGCCAGTACTGCTTAAGGTTTCCTAATCGAAAGGTCATCACTTCTCTCCACAAACTCTTTCAGCACGGCGGTATAGGCCTCGGGGAAGAACATGAACGTGTGATGGCCGCCTTCTTCAAACAGGTGCGTCTGCGCCCTGGGGTAGCGCGCCTGCAGCTTTCCCAAACTGGCATAAGCCGCCTGGTCATCCTTCGACGCCAGGATGAGAGTTTCTCCAACCCAGGATTCGAGCACCTCTGGCTTGAACGCGAAGCGGCGACGCACTTCCACCGAGCTCCCCAGAAACCGCACAAACATCGTCTTGGTGATGCGCGAGCTGGCTTCGCGGAAATAGGCGTTGTGAAACTCGATCCAGTGGCTGGAGGGTGGAACATCGCCCGCCGTCATCTTCATCACTATCCGCCGCGTGACAAAGAGGGGTAGTATCTTTACCAGCGTCAGCATCTTCTTCAGCTTGTTCGCCGCTTCCGCATCCCTTTCGAGGATGCCGCAGTGAGACAACACCAGATGCTCCACCCGCTCCGGGTATTCCTGGATAAGATATTGCGCGATTCCCCCGCCGGCAGAAAGCCCAATCACAGTCGCCTTCCCTACCCCTTCAGCCTCGAGGATGTGGACAATAGCGCGGCACACTTCGTCCATGTCGAATGTGCCTTGCAGCGTGTATGAATCGGGCACGATGATGCGGTGCGCTTCCTCAAGAGCCAGGACGGCATGGAAATACATGTCGGCCGCCAGGAACCCGCCGGGCAAAAAGAGCAAAGCTTTGTCTCCCTGTCCACAGGCGATATACCGCCAGCGTGTGCCGCCGACATCTAACTCCCGATAAGGATGGTTGGCCCGAAAGTCCTGCAGGAGTTGCTTTTGTTCAGCGAGCGCATTCTCGTAGATCTCGTCAAAGCTGGCCTTGCGCCCCTTTGCCTCACCCAATCTGATCATTGACAAACCTGCCAATACTAAACCCCCGACCAGAATAGAGACCCACTGCGTCAGGCCCAAGAAGCTCACTTGGAAGTGGAACCAGTAGTCCTTGTAGCCCGTCATACCTTCCGTTCCTGGGATCACGACAAAGCTGGGCTGGATGGTGACGAAGATGAGCCAATCGAGGATCACCAAATCCCACACCGCAAAGTAAAAAAAGATCAGCGCGCTGTTGGCAAAGGCTGCCCAGAACGACAGCTTGCCGCCGTTCTGCTGCCGCAGCCTGGCGTTGGAATAGAGCACCACACCGATGACGGCGCCGAAAAGCAGCACACCAAAGATGATCGTCTGAGCGGGTGGAATGTCAATGTCCCCAACCACCGCCTGGATGTCTGTCGGATAGTCGTGGACCCATATCAGTGGGTTAGCGTAAATGGAGCCGTAGACGATTATCGAGAGCAGGATGTTGAGGATGGTGCCGTCAATGAGCACCCGTTTCAGTGAGACCTGGTTCTTCACGACCGCCTCCCTGGCTCGAAGATCGGCGTCTTGGGCCGACGAGCCACTTGACCAGAATAGCACCACCCGCCAGCGTCGCCGTCAACGCGCCCAGCCCGACCAGCACGCCGCCCCACTTGAGCGGCATCTCCGCGCTGCCGTCTGGCATCCGGGGGGTGTCTGGGTCGAGATACGGGTACAGGCGGCCTATGACAGGCGTCGGTACGGAGGTTGTACGAGCCAGCGCCAGGAACTCGTCAGCCAGGTGCTGCACCTCGTCGTGGGCGGCGTTGGCGTGCCCGACCATCGCGACCCGCATCTCCTCGCGGGTGAGCAGGCGCGGCAGCAGGGCCACCAGCACCGGCTCCGGGACTAACTCGAACAGCTTCAGGTAGGCCGGGGTGACGGGCAGCCCCAGTGACCGCAGCACCTGGAATCCTTCGCGGATGGCGCGGACGGTGAGCACGAGGGCATCGCGCGTGCGGGCCAGGCGGTAATTGTCCGTTCCACAGGCGCACATGGCAGGGCCGAGCGAGGGCATCAGCAGCGCGACGTGGTACTTGTGCCAGGTATCCATGTCGGGGCGAATCTCGGCCTTGAAACCAGGAGCACTGTCGAGGATGCGGGCGACTTGGCGCGCCCGGTCGGTGACGCGCCCATCCACTTCGCCGAAGGGCACAGTCGCCGGATCGTCTTCCGTGCCCGCCAGGCAGTGAATGACGTGCCCCTCGAAGTAGCCAGCGGAACCCGGGAAGCCGATCAGCACCCGCTCGCGGCCCAGCGCTTCGATCAGTTCCCCCGGCCCGGCGGCGTTGTTCATCAAGAACAGGACGTTGGGCGTGTGCCGGTTGGCCGCCAGGATGGGCAGGATCTTCAGGGCATGGTTCTTGCGCATGATGACCAGCACCAGGTCGTAGGCGTCGTCGGGCGCCAGCTCTTCGACCACGTTGACGCGCGTGACCGTCTCCTGCCTGGTGTAGAAGTCCCGCAGCACAATGCCGTGCTCGCGCAGGTTGGCCAGCTTTTGCCCCCGCGCCAGCAGCGACACGTCGTTCCCGCCCTCTTGCAGCCGTGCCGCGAACAGGCTGCCCAGCGGTCCAGCGCCGTAAACGAGTATCTTCTTTCCAGTCATTTTCTCACCCTCCCAGTTGGTAGCCGCTTTCCTTCCACGCCCGGCGCATCATCGGATTGCGCCTCAGGTAAGCGTCAACGATTTCTTTGGGGACACCGTTGGCCGGGCAGGAGAAATTCACACAGCGCGTGCAGACGTGCTTCTTCAGGCTGAAGCCGAAGCTGACCACCCCCGCCAGCGCGATCAGCGCCAGGACGTACTGCCCGCCGATGATCAGGAACGGGAACGGGTAAAGTACCATGATGCCGGCGCCCACCAGAAACTGCGCTTTCTCCGAGGTGCTCATCGGCTCCGGGTGGTAGCGCCACATCTTGACCACCCCGTAATTGGCCAGGCAGTGCAGAACGCGCCCGCCCTCAGCCCAGTAGGGGCAATGGCTGCACAGAACGCGGGCCTCCCACACGAAGAAGAAGAACATCATGAAGCCCACCCAGCCGACGAGATACCAACCAAATCCGCCCTGTATCATCCCGGCCACGACGGCAATGGCGGGCGGCAGGAAACCGGCCAGAAAATACAGCAGGTCACCCCAGTTGAAGCGGCAGTTCAGCGTGCCGCCGATGGGGCAATCGGCGCACTGGGAAACGTCCTGCCAGGTGCAGATGCCGCACGGGTTCCTATCCTTATGCTCGTGCTCTTCGCGCTGGCGGTTACGCCAATCACGTCCTGGCATCTGGTAGTTGTCCTTTCTCCGTCAGCGCCCAAACCCGCGTGGGGCTGCCGATGGCACAGGTCTCGGCCAGAGGACAGCCAGCACATTGGGTCTCACACCCATCGGCCACCGGCCGCAGGTATCCCATCCGCGCCAGGTCCTCGATCATCTGCCCCACCAGCCCTTCGCTTACCCCAAGCTCCCGCGCCAGGTCGGCGCAACTGCGCAAGCCACCTTCAGCCACCAACTCCAGCAATCTCTGCAGCACCTCACACCCCCCATCCCACCAGCACGGCTCCCTGATAGATAGCGATGCCCACACTGAAGGAAAGGACCAGTAACAGCGCGATGTTGAAAGCGGTCCATCTCCATGATCCCGTCTCCTGGCGGATGGTGGCCACCACGGCCACACAGGGAATGAAGAGCATCTGCATCGCCAGAAAGGCCAGCGCCGCTGCCGGGGTCAGCACGCCGGACAGGGTGTCGGCCAGACGCGCCCCTTCCTCACCCGTGCTGTAGAGAACGCCGAGGGTAGCGATGGTGTTCTCTTTGGCCACGAAACTGGTCAGCAGCGCCACCATCATCCGCCAGCCCAGGCCCATCAGCTTTCCCAACGGCGACAGCAGCCGCCCCATGCCTGCCAGGTAACTGGACTCGATCTCTCCACCTGGTAGGACCGAGAGGGCCCAGACCACCACTGAGACGATCAGGATGATGCTGCCCGCCTTTTTCAGGAAGGCCACCGACCGCTGCCACACCGAGAGGCCAATGGTGCGGGCATTGGGCAGGTGATAAAGCGGCAGTTCCATGATGAAGGCCACGTGCTCACCGCCCAGCACCAGCTCGTGGAGCGCAATACCTACGATCGCCAGCATCACCAGGCTGAGCCCTATCAGGCCCCAGGAGACCAGCGCGGCGTGGCGGCCAAAGAAGATGGGGGCCAGCACGGCCACCACGGCCATGCGGGCTGTACAGGGCACCAGGGGGGCTACCAGGATGGTCAGGAGCCTGGCCTGCTGCCCCTCCACCACCCGAGCCCCCATCACCGCCGGCACGTTGCAGCCGAATCCCAGGAAAAGAGGCAGAAAGCTCTTGCCGTGCAGCCCCATCAGGTGCATGAAGCGGTCCATGACGTAGGCCGCTCGGGCCATGTACCCCACGTCCTCCAGCAACCCCAGAGTAGCAAAGAAGATGATCAGGATGGGCAGGAAGGTGACCACCATCCCCGCCCCACCGATCACGCCGTCGGCCAGAAGACCTACTAACCAGACCGGTGCGCCGCTCAGCGCCGAGCGCACCCATTCCGCCCCGGCCTGCACCAGGTAGGTGTCTAGCAGTTCCTGCAACGGCGCGCCCACGGTGTAGGTCAGCCAGAAGACCAGGCCCAGTATCCCCACCAGGACCAGCAGCCCCCAGAAGGGGTGAGTGGCATACCGGTCCACCCGGTCGGTCAGAGTGACCTGGCCGAAGGTGGGACGCACCAGCGCTGCCCGCACCATCCGCCCGATCCACTCGTAACGGGCCCCGGCTACCGCCAGTATAGCGTCCTCGTGTTTCATCAGGATAGAGTGCACCTGTTCCCATTTCTCCGGCGACAACCGCTCCTGCATTATTCGAGTGATCTCCCGGTCGCCTTCCAGGAGCTTGAGGGCCACCCAGTTCTCTGGATAGGGCTCCGGCACCTGCTCGGCGATGATCTTCTGGAGATGGGCCAGCACCGCCTGGTGATCCTCACGGATCCCAGGGCGGCGAGGGTCATAGCTGTCCGGGTCGCTTGCCAGGCGGTCCACGGCCTCCACCAGTTCTCGCATGCCCTGATTCTTGGAGGCCACCATCGGCACGACGGGGAGACACAACGCGGCCTCCAGAACGTGCGGCTCGATGTACATCCGCTGCTGCTCGGCCACGTCGGTCATGTTAAGTCCCAACACTACTGGCACCGACAGCTCCAGGAGCTCGGCCACCAGGTACAGGCTGCGCTCCAGGGCGGCGGCGTTGACGATGGCCACCACCACGTCGGGCTTCTCTTTGATGATGTAGTCACGGGCGATCTGCTCTTCGAGGGAGTTGGCGGTCAGGCTGTAGGTGCCCGGCAGGTCTACGATTTGCACTGTGATGCCGTTGTGATGATAGGTGCCGGTCTTCTGCTCGATGGTCTTGCCCGGCCAGTTGCCCACGTGCTGGCTGAGGCCGGTCAGCAAGTTGAACACCGTGGATTTCCCCACGTTGGGCTGCCCGGTCAGAGCCACGGTGATCTGATTTCGGACACTTCGACCGGGCTCAGTGCGGGTTTCGGGTTTCGGGTTTCGGATTTGAGATTTGGGATTTGGGATTTGGTCATTGGTCATTGGTCATTCTCCCCACCAGCACCTTCATCGCCTCACCTCGTCCCAGGGCCACCCGGGTGTCCCGCACCATGACGATGAGCGGGCCGTGGCCGAAGTTCTGCACCATGTTCACCTCAACTCCCAGGGTGAAACCCAACGTGGCCAGGCGGCTTATGAATCCCCGCCCACCAGCTAACTGACGCACCACCGCCACCTCGCCAGAGGCTATGGCGCTCAGCGGTATTCGCTCTTCACTCATTAAGATCCTCCTGCTTTAGTCTTCGCTACCAGACACTTTGTGAGAAACCAGGTTTTTTCCCTGCTTGAATGGGCGAACTATTGTTTTGGAGCTCTCGCGACGCGAAAAGTCACATTCTTCAGTCAAAAAAACCTGGTTTCTGAAAAGAAGCGGTCACAGTGGCCGCACCACGATCTGCGAGGCCAGCTCTCGCCCCAGGACATGTCGCGCTTCTCCGACCTGCACCGTCAGCGGGCCCCGGAAAGGAGCCGCTGTCTCGACCTGGACTGTGGCCTGGGGTTTCAATCCCAGAGTAGCCAGATACCGCAATAGGGCATCGTCTCCCTCCGGCACGCGCAGTACTTTCGCCCTCTGGCCGGCCATGAGTTCGGCCAGGGGGCGCCCAGCCTCGACGGTCATCTCGCCCTCGGCTGTCGGCAGGGGATGGCCGTGAGGGCAGGTTTCGGGATCGCCCAGAAGCTGGGCCAGCCGTTCCTCCACCAGGGGCGAAGCGACGTGCTCCAGCCGACAGGCTTCCTCGTGCACCTGGTCCCAGGAAAGGCCCAGCACGTCGGTCAGAAAGCGCTCCCACAAACGATGGCGGCGAATCACCACCAGAGCCTGGGTCTGGCCTGCCGGCGTCAGCGACACCCCCTTGTAGGGTTCATAGAGGGCCAGCTTTTGCTCAACCAGCTTCCTGACCATCTCATTGGCCGACACTGGCGAGATCTTTAAGCACCCGGCCAGGGTGGAGAGAGCGACCGGCTGTCCTTCTTCCCTGAGTTTGTAGATCGCCTCCAGATACTCCTCAGCGCTCTCAGTGACCATCGGCTTCTCCTTTTAATAACGGGTACACCATGATAATATCTTAAGGTATACCTAATTATACACCTTTGCCTCACCCATGTCAAGTCTTAAACCACCTTGATCCCCTCTCGTTTGAGAGGGGCAAAACGAATCCGATGCTCCTGGATCACCAGGTTTTTTGGGCGCTTGACATCAGTTCTTTTCAGTGTATAATATTGGGGAGATCGAGTCCACTGAAACCGAAAAACGGCTGGGGGAGCCTGGTGAGCCAGGCTGAGAAGAGGCCCAGGCTGATAGATGGCCGATAGCGGGTATTAGCTATTGGCTATTAGTCAGATGCCTCGACCCCTTGAACCTGACCTGGATAATGCCAGCGGAGGGAAGCGATTTGATTTTCACGAGGCCGCCAACCTTGTCCGGGTTAGGCGGCCTTGCGTTTTTCAGACAAGACTTCCGAAGTCTCGAAAGTCGGCTGAAGACTTCGGAGGTCTAACCTCAACAGGGGAGGATAAATGAGGGCCATCATCATCGCTAACGGCCAAATTCACGATGGCGATTTCTGTCGAAGTCTGGTCGCTCCAACGGATCTGGTTATCTGTGCCGACGGCGGAGCCAGTAACGCTCTCGCTTTGGGCCTGCAGCCCCAGGTGGTCATCGGCGACCTGGATTCTCTCGACAGCAACCTCCAGGCCCAGTTGGAAGCTGATGGTTGTCAGGTTCTCGTCCACCCCGCCCGCAAAGACGAGACCGACCTGGAACTGGCTTTGTACTACGCCATAGAGCACGGGGTTGATGAAATCCTGATCCTGGGCGCCCTGGGCGGTCGCATTGATCAGACCCTGGCTAATATCTTGCTTCTGGCTTTACCGGAACTGCGCTACGTCAAAGCCAAGATTCTAGGCGGCAGGCAGGAGGTCTCTCTCATCAGCGGCGAGAGCCTCTTTGAGGGCCAGGTGGGCGATACCCTCTCCCTCCTGCCCCTGACGGAGGAGGTGACAGGCATCTACACCAAGGGCCTGGAGTATCCCCTGGAAAACGGCACTTTACACCAGGGGCCAAGCCGGGGGGTTAGCAACACCCTCACAGCGCCCCAGGCACGGGTTCGGATAGGCCAGGGATTGCTACTGGCCGTGATGATACACCATAGCGAAAGGAGGTTCACATGAAAAGGACAACGTTTGTGTTACTGGCATTGGTGCTGCTGGCGGCGGCCAGTTGCGGGCCGAAGGTGACGCCCGTTCCTACCCCAACCCCCAGCGGTCCACGTACCCTGACGGTGATGACCCACGACAGCTTCGACGCCAGCCAGGAGGTCATTGCCCAATTCGAAGCCGAGACAGGCGCCACGATCAAGTTCCTCAAATCGGGCGACGCCGGCGCGGCTCTGAACCAGGCCATCCTCAGCAAAGACGCGCCTCTGGCCGACGTGTTCTACGGGGTGGACAACACCTTTTTCAGCCGGGCCATCAAAGCCGACATCTTTGAGCCCTACGCCTCGCCCGCCCTGGCCGACATCCCCGATGAGCTGGAGCTCGATCCCCAACACCGGCTCAGCCCGGTGGACTTCGGCGACGTGTGCCTGAACTACGACAAGTCCTACTTCGAGGAGCAAGGACGGACCCCGCCTCAGAGCCTGGAGGATCTGATCAAACCGGAGTTCAAAGGGCGGACTGTGGTGGAGAATCCGGCTACCTCGTCGCCGGGGCTGGCCTTCCTGATGGCCACCGTGGGCCACTTTGGCGAGGATGGCTACCGCGACTTCTGGGCCAAATTGCGCGCCAACGACGTGCTGGTCACAGCCGGCTGGGAGGATGCTTACTACGGCCAGGCTTCGTGGTGGGATGGTGATCGCCCCATCGTGGTCAGCTACGCCACCAGCCCGGCCGCCGAGGTCTACTTCAGCGAGGGCGCGTACACCGAGCCACCCACCGGCAACGTGCTGGGCGATGGGGCTTGCTTCCGCCAGATCGAGTTCGTGGGCATCCTGAAAGGCGGCGCCAACCGCGACTTGGCCGAAAAGTGGATAGACTTCATGCTCAGCCCGACCTTCCAGGCCGACGTCCCGCTGCATATGTGGGTCTTCCCGGCCAACCCCCAGGCCGAGCTGCCGGAGGTCTTCCAGTTCGCTGAGGCGCCGCCCAAACCGGCTCAGGTCAGCCCAGAGGCCATTGACCAGAACCGAGAGAAATGGATCGAAGCCTGGACGGAGACGGTGTTGCACTGATGACGCCGAAACACGTAGAAACACGGAAATACGGAAGTACGGAGACGCGGAGAGCTCTCCGCGTCTCCGTGTCTCCCCTTCCCCGTGTCTCCTTCTACTTGATCCCGCTGAGTTTCCTGGCCCTTTTCTACTTCTATCCTCTCTTTTCCATCTTGAGACTGAGCCTGGCCCCCGGGGGACAACTCACGCTGACGCCGCTGCGAGAACTGGTGAGCAGGCCATACTACACCAAGACACTGTGGTTCACCACCTGGCAGGCGGCTCTTTCGACCCTGTTGACCCTGCTGGCCTCCCTGCCAGCGGCCTACGTTTTCGCCCGCTACCAGTTCCGGGGCAAGTCGCTGCTGCAGGCGTTGACGACCATCCCCTTCGTTCTGCCGACCATCGTGGTGGCGGCAGCTTTCACCTCGCTGCTGGGGCCTAAGGGCTGGGTCAACCAGATCCTCATGGCCGTCCTGGGCCTCGACCGCCCGCCCATCAATCTGATGCACAGCCTGAGCATCATCCTGCTGGCCCACGTGTTCTACAATTACACCATCATCCTGCGGATGGTGGGCGGCTTCTGGGCCAACCTGAACCCCCAACTGGAGGCCGCGGCGCGGATGCTGGGCGCTTCGCCCTGGCGAGCCTTCCGGGAAGTGACCTTGCCACTGCTGCGTCCCGCGCTGACCGCCGCCTCGCTGCTGGTCTTCCTGTTCGATTTCACCAGCTTCGGGGTGATCCTGATCCTGGGCGGCCCCCGCTACGCCACGCTGGAGGTGGAGATCTACCGCCAGGCAGTCAATCTGTTCAACCTGCCGGTGGCGGCGGCCCTGTCGCTGCTCCAGATTGGCTGCACTTTTGCACTGATGGTGACTTACACCCGCCTGCAACAGCGCATCACCGTGCCGCTGCAATTGCGCCCTCGCCGGATCACCGCCCGCCAACCTCGTACCCGGCGCGAGCGCTGGCTGGTGGGAATCAACGTGGCGGTCATGATCCTGCTGCTGGTGGTGCCACTGCTCTCCCTGGCCGAACGCTCCCTCTCGGCCGGACAGTCGGGCTACAGCCTGGCCTACTACCGGGAGCTGAGCGTCAACCGGCAGAGCTCCATCTTCTTCGTGCCGCCCCTCCTGGCAGTGCGCAATTCGCTGCTCTTCGCCGGAGCGACGGTGGGGCTGGCCTTGACGCTGGGGCTGATCAGTGCCTGGCTGCTGGCTCGCCAGCAGGGTCGGTTGGGCCGACTACTCGATCCCGTGTTTATGCTGCCGCTGGGCACTTCGGCCGTCACGCTGGGCTTCGGCTACATCATTGCCCTGGCCAAGCCGCCGCTGAACTTGCGCACCTCGCCGGCGCTGGTCCCACTGGCCCACACCCTGGTAGCCCTCCCCTTCGTTGTGCGCTCGCTGTTGCCTGTCATCCGAGGCATCCATCCCCACCTGCGGGAGGCGGCGCGAGTGCTGGGAGCCTCGTCCTGGCGGGTGTGGCGGGAGGTGGACCTGCCCATCGTGGGACGGGCGCTGCTGGTGGGGGCGGTGTTCGCCTTCACCGTCAGTCTGGGCGAGTTCGGAGCGACGGTGTTCGTAGCCCGTCCACAGATGCCAACCATGCCGGTGGTCATCTATCGCTTCCTGGGCCAGCCGGGGGCCATCAACTACGGCCAGGCCCTGGCCATGAGCACCCTGCTGATGATCGTCTGCGCGGCCGGCTTTCTGGCCATCGAGCGGTTCAGGTACGGGGAGATCGGTGAGTTTTAACGGGGGAAAAAGAATTGACACGATTTCACAGGTGATGTATAATGATTACATCACAATCGTAGAGAGGTGAGGTGGAAATGACCATGCATCGTCTGCAAATCTCGCTCCCGGAATGGCAGTATCGCTTTCTCCGGGAGCAAGCCAGCCACACTGATCAGAGCATTGCTGGCTTTATCCGTAAGCTGATCCAGCAGGAAGCCCAGGCCGTTCAACGCCCTGTAGAGGAAGACCCTATCTGGGAAATAGTCGGCATCGGCCAGGGTGGGCCACCTTACGATGTCAGCGAACGGGTAGACGAATTCCTCTACAGTGTGCAAAGGGAGGATAACGGCAGTGAAAACCGTCCTGGTAGATAGCAGTTTCCTGCTGGCTGTGGTGGACAGGGATGACAAGCATCACCCTGAAGCCATTGATTTTCTAAGGGGACTGGGGAAGGTCACACTGCTGGTTACCAGCCATATCTTTGACGAGGCGATGACTCTGATCAAGGTCCGTCTGGGCAGTGAGGTGGCCATCAGCACCGGCCGGCAACTCCGACTTAGCACTATCTTTCGTCTGACTCATGTCACTGAGGGGGATGATGAGGCCGCCTGGGAGATCTTCAGCCAGTACACGGACAAGGACTGGAGCTATACTGACTGTTCTTGTCTGGCCGTGATGCGCAAGCTTGGTATCACTGAAGTCCTTTCCTTCGATCATCACTTCGATCAGATGGGGATGGTCCGCTTGCCATAGCCAAAAAGCGAATGTAGTTATGTCCTTGCTTGAAGCCCATCACCTCACCAAATCATACAACGAGGGGCGATTCCCAGACGACATCAGCTTCGCCGTGGACGACGGGGAGATCCTCTGCCTGTTGGGTCCATCTGGCTGCGGCAAGACCACGCTGCTGCGCATCATCGCCGGGCTGGAGATTCCCGACAGCGGTGAGGTGCTGTTTGAGGGCCACGACATCCGTGACGTGCCCGTGCATCAGCGCAACTTCGGCCTGATGTTCCAGGACCAGGCCCTCTTTCCCCACCAGAACGTCTTCGAGAACATAGCCTTTGGCCTGCGGATGCAACACCTGCCGAAGGAAGAAATCCGAGAGCGGGTGGCTGAGGTGCTGCACCTGGTGGGGATGGCCGGCTTCGAGGAGCGGGACGTGAACCAGTTGTCGGGCGGCGAGCAGCAGCGGGTGGCCCTGGCCCGCAGCCTGGCCCCTCGCCCGCGCCTGCTCATGCTGGACGAGCCGCTGGGATCCCTCGACCGCACCCTGCGCGAGCGGCTGATGAACGAGCTGCGCACCATCCTCAAGGGCGCAGGCGTCACCGCCATCTACGTCACCCACGACCAGCAAGAAGCCTTTGCTATAGCCGACCGGGTGGTCATCATGGACCGGGGGCGCAAGGTGCAGGAGGGAAAGCCGGAAGAAGTCTACCAGCGACCAGCGACGGAGTTCGTGGCCCGTTTCCTGGGGCTGGACAACCTGCTGGCCGGCCAGGTGGTAGAGGCAGGCCCGCCGCTGGCAGTGGAGACGGCTCTTGGTCGGCTGACGGTGGCGGATTCGCTCGCGCTGCCCGCCGGGCAGGCCGTGACGGTGCTCATCCGCCCGGAAGGGGCGCGCTGCCTGGAGACTGGCACCCCAGCCGAAAACTCCATCGTCGGGCAGGTGCAGGCCCGCTCCTTCCGGGGCGGGCACTACCAGGTTACCGTGGCGGCGGGGGGCGCGTCGTTGCGATTCGAGCTGGACGTACTCAACGGGCCGGTGCCAGAGCCGGGCGAGCAGGTGACGTTGCGCCCTCACCGTGTACAGGTGTTACCAGCGACATGAGGGCGGCGGGCACGGTTCCGCCCTGAAGTGATTCTGAGCCATTTTGACAATTTGCGCTTTATGAAGTATTATTGGGCCATCGGGGCATTTTTCATCTGCAAAAGTGCCATAGGATACCACGCTATCAATCGAAAGGAGAAAGAAAATGTATCAGAAGATCATTATCGTGGGGAACCTGGGGCGCGATCCGGAGATGCGCTACACGCCCAGCGGTCAGCCGGTCACCACTCTCTCAGTGGCCACCAATCGCAAGTGGACCAACGCCGATGGCACACCAGGTGAGGAGACCATCTGGTTCCGGGTCTCGGTTTGGGGCAAGCAGGCTGAGACCTGCAACCAGTACCTATCCAAAGGACGGCAAGTCCTGGTCGAAGGACAGTTGAAGCCCGACCCCGCGACCGGTGGGCCTCGCGTCTGGACGCGGCAAGATGGTACTGCAGGTGCTTCCTACGAAGTCCGTGCCTTCACTGTCAAGTTCCTGGGAGGGCGCGCTGAGGGAGCGGCGGCGGGCCCAGAGGAGGAGGCGATAGAGGAAGAGGGAATCCCCTTCTAGCGATCGTCTCCCTGTGCCGCGCTGTCCGTTTAGCGCGGCTGCGCTATGCCGTCTGCTCCCCTGGAGCAGGCGGCATTTTGCTGTTGACAAAGATGGCATTTTGGGGTAGTATTCTATTGCGCGATTGAGTTAGCTCGAAGTGCTCAAACAGATTTTCTACTGCTGAAAGGGGGACAAAAATGAACTCACGGAACAAAACTCTCATCATCGGAGGGCTAGTGGGAAGCGCGCTGGGGATTCTGGCTGCCTGGCTCTATGCACAGGCTGTCAGAGAAGAGGCGGCGACGTCACCTCAGCCTGTCCCGCCGGGCAAGATGGTCAAGCTTGGCTTGTCCGTCATGGAGGTCTTGCGCCAGGTAACGGCCTTGGGCGGGGGAGAGGAGGAAGGGCAAAAGCGGGGCAAGCTTCGCAAAAGGCAGGGCATGATGTAGGGGTTCGTATACATAATGTAGTTGCTTCTAAGACGCGCGGACAAGACCCTTGTTCGCAAGAGATGGCCACCACTGCCCCACCAAAGGTGGTCATTTCTTTTTTACCAGGGAGGGGAGCAAAAAACAGGAGAAGCCACCTGTGCGGTTGACTCAGGTGGCTTTTATACTGTCTCCCGATTTCGTACCAGTGGACTTGCACCAGCAGGGACATGGGTATATAATAATGCAGGCTTCTCTCAAAGTGCCCGGTAGCAAACAACACCCAAGAGGGAATCATCACCGCAATCTTCATCACAGAACCGAGGAGGCTCAAGCGTGTATGAGATATTAGCCAAGGAGGCCCTGGCGCCGGTCGTCAAGTTGATGGTGATCTCTGCGCCCGACGTGGCGCATAAAGCCAGGGCGGGCCAGTTCGTCATCGTTCGCGCCTCGGAGGAAGGCGAGCGCAT
>Ga0268276_1002156_pt1 | contig 17395 bp, 12 predicted proteins | sample saktaG_4_FD_190145 | JGI IMG/M metagenome (GOLD analysis project Ga0268276, IMG submission 190145) | Saline water microbial communities from Sakinaw Lake, British Columbia, Canada - sak_2010_1_5_45m | ecosystem: Environmental > Aquatic > Non-marine Saline and Alkaline > Saline ...
AGAGGATACAGAAGAGCCGGTTAGTTTTAAGAACCAAACATGGGTTGGTGTAAAAAAAGAAATTCAGCAAGTGGTTCGCGACTACCTCAAATAGAGCATTTGCCCACTGCCCACTGCCAACTTTTTATCGTATATTTGTGTCTAATCACACGAATCAAATCTTGAGGTAAAAACAGAGCCTGGCGTCATGAAGGAAAAAACTCATCCCGAAGGGAGCAAGTCCCCTTCAGGGGATTTAGGGGCAGCCGTGAAGCGGAGCAACCAATTCCCCATTGTTGCCCTGGGCGCGTCGGCGGGTGGACTGGAGGCTTTTACGCTCTTTTTTAAGGCATGTCCTCCCAATACCGGCATGGCCTTCATCGTGGTGGCACACCTCGATCCCACCCATGTCAGCTTGCTGCCTGAACTGCTTCAGAAACAGACCACGATGCCGGTCTGCCAGGTAACCGACAACAAGAAGATCCAGGCCGATACCGTCTATGTGATCCCGCCCAATACCGATCTGAGCATCCTGAACCGGGTGCTCTACCTACTTCCGCCTCCCCTTGCGCGCGGGATGAACCTCCCGATCGACTCGCTCTTCCGCTCCCTGGCTCAGGACATGGGCCAACAGGCTGCCGCCATCGTCCTCTCCGGAACCGGATCCGACGGAACCCATGGCGTGAAAACAGTGAAGGAGGCCGGTGGCTTAGTGCTGGTGCAGGATGAGGTCTCTGCCACGTACAACGGAATGCCGAAGAGTGCATCAGCTACGGGAGTGGCCGATTATACCCTTCCACCCAATAAGATGCCGGAAAAATTGATCAGCTATTTCGGCTTTATCAGGAAGAGTAAACCAGCCAAGGTCGATGTCGTGAATATCAAATTGGCCGATGCCCTGCCCAAAATCCTGATCCTGCTTCGCAACAAAACAGGTCACGATTTCTCCCTCTATAAGCCCAACACCCTCCACCGGCGGATTGAGCGGCGTATGAATGTTCACCAGATTGAACAAATATCCAGTTATGTCGAGTTTCTGCAGAAGAGCCAAACGGAGGCCACCCTGCTTTTCAAGGACCTATTGATCGGGGTCACCTCCTTTTTTCGCGACCCGGAAGCATTTGAGATCCTGAAGCACAAGATCCTCCCCGAATACCTTGCCGGGAAAGCCGATGACTCGATGATCAGGGTGTGGACTACGGGATGCAGCACCGGGGAGGAGGTCTACTCCCTGGCCATGCTTTTCGATGAGGTGATGGACTCGATGATGCGGCATTTCAACCTGCAGATCTTTGGGACAGATATTGATGAAGATGCCATCGAATTTGCCCGGGCTGGGTTGTATCATCCTGGAATTCAGTTAGATGTAAGTGAAGAGCGGCTCAAACGCTACTTCGTGAAGGAGGAAAACGGCTTCTTCTCCATCAAGAAAGTGGTAAGGGAGAAGATCGTATTTGCGGTACAGAATCTGATCAAAGACCCTCCCTTTACAAAACTCGATATGCTCTCCTGCCGCAACCTGCTGATCTATCTCACGGCAGAACTTCAGAAGAAACTGTTTCCTGTATTCAGGTACAGCCTGAAGCCAAACGGGATCCTGTTCCTTGGAAGCTCAGAAACCATTGGAACCTCACAGGATCTTTTTATCACTGCTGAGAGAAAATGGAAAATCTATCATCAGGTACCCAACCTGTTAGCCCAACCAGCCTTTATTTACTCCCCTACACATACACCCATGGAGCAGAAACAAACAACAGCCAAACAAGCGATCCCTTCCACAAGGGAAGAGATCAGCGAACTGCACATCGTAGAAACCATCTTGCAGCAAAGCGAGATCCCTTCTGGTGTGGTGATTGATGAAACCGGGCAGATCTATTATATCCATGGCTCAACCGGGAAATTCCTGGAAGCTGCACAGGGGCTTCCCCGGCTGAATATTTTTGACATGGCCAGGCCGGGCCTGAAACAAGAGGTGGCGCCGGCTCTTCACGAGGCAAAGAGAGACCTGAAGGAGGTAACCAGGCGGGGGATTAAGGTGGTCTCCAATGGCGATGAATCGCTGATCAACCTGGTTGTACGACCACTCGTTGTACCCAAATTGACGATGAAACTATTCCTCGTGATGTTTGAATCACGGGGGGGAAAGGAACAGGTCAAAACAACTGTTGCCGGCCGGAGGCCTAAAGAAAAAAGTATCACATGGCTGGAGCAGGAACTCATACGTACCCGCCAAGCCTATTACACCTCAATCGAAGATCTGGAAACCGCAAATGAGGAGCTCAAGTCGACCAATGAAGAGCTTCAGTCAACCAATGAAGAGATGCAGTCCACCAACGAAGAGCTGGAGACATCCCGGGAGGAGCTGCAGTCTATGAATGAAGAGTCGGTCACCATCAACGTGGAGCTTCAAAGCCGGATCGATGAGCTTTCCAAAGCCAACGACGACATGAAGAACCTGTTGGACAGTACCGAAATTGCGATCATCTTTTTGGATAAAAACTTGAATATCAGGAAGTTTACACCTCGCATAACCGACATGATCCCGTTGACTCTCACCGATATCGGGCGACCTATCCGGCATTTTGCCTCCACGTTAAGCAACATCGATCTTGAACTTCTTTCCAAAGAGGTACTTCAGAACCTGGCTACCAAAGAGGCCGAAGTAGAAAGCTCGGGCGGGTATTCTTACAATTTACGCATCAGGCCCTACCGAACCATGAACAACGTGATTGACGGGGTAGTGATCACACTGGAAAAAATCAATACGAAGAAAGTAGCACCGAAAGGGATAAAATCATGACTAACCTGAAAAAACCTTCGAAAGAGATGCAATTGCTGCGGAAACGGGCAGAGGCAGAATTGAAAAACCGTGTGGCACAACTTCCGAATATGTCGGTCGAACAGGTAGGTAAGCTAGTCCACGAGCTCCATACTCACCAGATCGAGTTGGAGATGCAAAACGAAGAACTTAGGCTGACTCAGGAGCAGTTGATGGCAGAGCATGAAAAGTATCTGGCGTTGTATGATTTTGCACCCGTTGGCTACTTCACCTTCAATGAGGAGGGGTTGATCGTGGAGGTAAATCTGACAGGAGCTGAATTGCTTGGAGTGGAGCGGCGCAGCCTGAAAAATAAACCACTATCCGGTTTTATCCTGGATGACGATCAGGATATTTTCTACAGACACTGGCAGAAACTGTTGGATACTCGAAAGCTGCAATCCTGCGACCTCCGGATCAGGAGAAAGGACCGGACTGTTTGCTGGATGTTGATCACATGTGTCATCTCCGAATCAGAAAGCGACCCCGGGCATATTCAGTTCCGTTCGACTATGACCGATATCTCGGAAAAAAAGAAAGAAGAGGAGGTGTTGAGAAACACCGTTCACGAACTAAACCAGTTCAACCGGTTCGTGGTCGACCGCGAAACCCGGATGATTGAGCTGAAGAAACAGATTAATGAGTTACAAAAGAGATTGGGAGAGACTCCTGAGTTTCCGGAGTGAGAGACGAGGGAAGAGGGACGAAGGACGAAATACGAAACACGAAACACGAAACACTGCCAACTGCCAACTGCCAACTTCAATGATGAGCAATAACATACAATTATGACTGATCCTATCCGAATCCTGTTTGTCGAAGATGTTCCATACGATATGGAATTGGCTGGCATTGAGCTGCAGAAAGCCGGAATCGCTGTTGTTTCCAAGCGTGTGGATAAGGAAGAAGAGCTGATTCAGGCCTTGGAATCGTTCCTGCCCAACCTGGTCATCTGCGACTACTCCATGCCCCGGTTTAACGGGATGGAAGCGTTGACGATCATTAAGAAACAAGATACTTCCATCCCAGTGATCATGTTCACCGGCAGCCAAAATGAGATGGTGGCGGTGGAGTGCATGAAAGCTGGCGCTTCCGATTATATCCTCAAAGACACCATCACGCGATTGCCTTATGCTGTCAAAGAAGTCCTGGAGAAAAGAGCCCTGTTAGAGGCCAGAAACAGACTGCACGAGGAAGAAAAGAGCAGAGCGGAAGAACTGGAGAGGCTGAATGCCGAACTTACTGAGTCTCGTCATGCATCTCTCAACATCATGGCAGACCTTAATGCAGAGATTGAACAAAAGGATAATGCCCGCAAGGAGTTGACGGTAAGTGAGACACGATTCAAGCATCTTTTTCATTATATGACGAACGGGGTGGCTATTTATACACCGGTTGATAACGGTGGAGATTTTATCTTTAAAGATATCAACCAGTCAGGAGAAAAATTGAGTCAGGTCACACGTGACCAGGTCCTTGGCAAACGACTTTCCGAAGTATTTCCTGGTGCAATGGAATACGGTTTAGTGGATGCACTGCGAAAGGTGATGAAAACCGGACAACCTGAATTTATCCCAATAAAAATTTACAACGACTCGCGTATCCAGCAATGGGTTGAGAACACGATCTATAAACTACCTTCGGATGAGATCGTGGCTATTTACTTAGATACAAGTGCCCGGGAAAAGGCATTAGAAGCTTTAAGGAATAGCGAGGAGAAATACAAGCTTCTCTTCACCAGGATGTCAGAAGGGTTTGCTATACATGAGATTGTGCTTGATGAAAAGGGTAATCCTGTTGATTATCGCTTTCTGGAAATGAATCCCGCGTTTGAAAAGATGACAGGATGGAAATCTACAGACGTGACCGGCAGAACAGTTTTGGAGGCTATGCCCGGCATAGAGAAAGAGTGGATAACTAACTATGGTAAAGTAGCATTAACAGGCAAACCAATAAAATTTCAACAATATTCCAAAGAACTGGAAAAATGGTTTAGTGTAAGTGCATTTTCGCCTGAAAAGGGGAAGTTTGCCACTATCTTCACTGATATAACAGGGAAGATTAAAGTGGAACATGCACTCCGGGAAAGTGAGAATAAATTCAGGGGAATTGCCGAGCAGATGTCTGACATGGTCTATATTACTGACATGGCTGGGTTAATTACTTTCATCTCACCAACTTCCAGGGATATTTTTGACTATGAGCCCGAGGAGATGGTTGGTAACCATTTTATGATGTTCCTCGATGAGGCGCAGGTTAAATTGGCTCAGGAGAAATTCCGGTTTACTGTTAAGACTGGTGAAACTGAAACCGAACTTGTACTCACCATGAAACGGAAAGATGGGACTCTCTTCCAGGGAGAGCTTAAATCGACTGTTTTCATGCAGGACAATAAACCCATTGGGACCATGGGATTGATCCGGGATATTACCGATCGGTTGGAAGCTGAGAAAGCGCTGAAGGAGTCGCATCAGAAATTGCGCGGTCTCACAACACATATTCAGGAGGTGAGGGAGGAGGAACGAAAGGATATTGCACAGAATCTTCACGACGACCTGGGTCAGAGACTTACTGCATTGAATATCGACCTGGCATGGCTTGCCGGCCGGATACCAATCGACCTGCCGGAACTTTCGGAGAAGATCAATGGAATGCATGGTCTGCTACTAGAAACTGCTACCAGGATCAAGCAAATTTCATCCCAGTTGCGACCGAGTATTTTGGATGATCTGGGCATCTCAGCAGCGATCACCTGGCAAGTCAATGAATTTTTACTGCGAACCGATGTGCCATGTAAGTTAAGCATCATCCCTGAGGATATAATGATGCCCGCAGATATAGGAACGCAGGTTTTCCGCATCGTGCAGGAGGCCCTTACCAACATCATGCGGCATGCAGAAGCATCAACCGTAGTGATTAGCTTGATTGAGAAAGAGAAGCAGTGGAGGTTGCGGATAAAAGACAACGGCAAGGGATTCACCGAAGAGGAACTGGGAGAAAAGCAATCATTTGGACTCTCTGGAATAGAAGAACGAACCAAATTATGCAATGGAACTATTTCCATTAAATCAAAACCCGGGAGTGGAGTCGAAATCATTGTTGAGATACCGATAGTATGATCAAAGTCCTAATAACCGACGATCACCCCGTAGTTCGGCAGGGAATCCGCCAGATTCTGGCAGAATATTCGGATATCGTGCTGGTGGACGAAGCCGGAGGGGGGAGTGAATTGCTTGAAAAAGCAAGAGAGACCCAATATGATGTGATCCTTCTTGATATCTCCATGCCGGGGAAGAGTGGACTGGAGTTGCTGAAAGATTTAAAGGTGCTGCGCCCCGAAACGGCGGTGCTGATCCTGAGTGTACATCCTGAAACGCAATACGCCATAAGGGCTTTAAAATCTGGCGCTTCTGGCTATCTGCCCAAATCCACCCTTCCTACCGAATTGATTACTGCAGTGCGAAGAGCTGCTGCCGGAAAGAAGTACATTACATCCTCCCTTGCCGAGATCCTTGCCACCGATTTCGAGCAGCCCGATGAGAAGCCAATCTATCAAAGTCTCTCCGACCGGGAATTTGATGTTCTCTGTCAACTCGCATCCGGAACTTCGATCAAAGAGATCGGAGAAAATCTCTCCCTGAGTGCTAAAACCATCAGTACCTACCGTGAGCGGATCCTCGAAAAACTCAGCCTCAAAACCACCGCCGACATTATTCGTTTTGCGATCCAGGAGGGGCTGGTGGATTGACGATGCAACCTCATCCTGCCCACTGCCAACTGCCCACTGCCCACTGCCTACTGATTGTATTTGCAACGTTCTGCAATTTTCAGTATCTTCGTGGCATGCCCAAAAAAGCGAAACCAATCTTTAACAAGCGCATCTTCTGGGATGTAAATTTTGAGCAAATGGACCTGGATCTGCGGGCTGCATTTGTTATTGAGCGCGTGTTTGAACGGGGCGATGTTGACGATATTCGCCAGTGCCGTAGGTATTACGGCGATGAGGAAGTTACCCAGGTTTTATTGAATGCAAAATTTCTACCTGAACACCGGATGTATCTGGCAAGTGCAGTTATTGATAAACCACTGGAAGAATTCAAATGCTATATACTGAGACAGTTGAACCCAGGACTTTTTCCTTATTAGCAACGCGGATATCGCTGTCATGAAAATTCAGGCAATTCTGGGGAAGCCGTAAAAAAAGGAATCCAGCAAGCGGTTCGGGATTACCTGAAATAGAATCCACACCGAAGCTCAACCGAACCTCAACCGAAGCTCAACCGAACCTCGACCGAAGCTCAACCGAACAAATGATACAGGAAAAAGAGCCTGATATACGATAGGCGATAGGCGAGATAAAAGTGGCAGTTTATAGGGGGAATATGAAAAATTAATATTTTTTATACATGTTATAATATTCGTATACAGCATTATAAGCTGGGGTTGCACAACCCTTGCAACTACCGGAGGCTCTTTCTGCATTGTACCTTTGCAGCAGAAACCTTTTAAACTTACAACCATGGCATACACATCATTAAACGCTCTCACGAAGCATTATAGTGGTAAATTTGGCAACCATTTTGTCTTCAGGAACAGGTATGGGAAAAGCATCCTGGCTGCCCTGCCAAAGAAAACCAACAAGAAGCCATCCGAGGCCCAGAAAATCAGGAGGAGGAGATTCGCCCAGGCCGTGAAGTTTGCCCAACACATCCTGCTCGATCCTGATATGCAGGCTGCGTACAAGGCCAGAGCCCGGGACGGGAAACCTCCATTCATAATAGCGCTGGCCGACTTCCTGAACCATCCTGTCGTGGAGGAGATTGACGCATCCGGGTATAAGGGCAATCCTGGCGACCTGATCCGCGTTCAAGCTATAGACGACTTCAGAGTTGTTGAAGTCACTTTACGGATCACCAACTCTGATGGGTATGAAATAGAAGCAGGTTCTTGCCGGCCAGGAAACCATGCTATCTGGTGGGAGTTTACTCCTTCAGTCCTGGTCCCCACGATAAGGGGAGTAACTATTACTGCCATTGCCCGCGATATACCCGGTCATACCGGTGAGATGACGATTACCTTGTCCTTGTAAGGATTCCCCTACACGATTTTCAGTATTTCCCCTATAGCATTACCCCCTCTCACAATCGTACCTTGCACTAATATAAAAACTTGTGCAAATGAAGATACTTATTGTAGACGATTCGGAACTGATTCGTCAACGTCTCGTTGATCTGATTCAGGAATTTGAAGAGATTAAAAATGTCGCACTGGCTGGCAATGCCGAAGAAGCTTACACCTCCTGCAGCGAAGTATACCCGGATGTGATCATTCTCGACATCCACCTTCCCGGTGAAAACGGGATCAAAATTCTGGAAAAGATCCGGAAAAAGAATACCATCGTGAAGATCATCATCCTCACCAATTTCCCATACCCACAATACCGGAAAAAATGCATGGAGCTTGGCGCCGACTATTTTGTGGATAAAACCAACGAGTTTTCTTCAGTCAGCAATATCCTGAAGAAGATATATGAAACCCGGTCCCATGATTACAAAACTCTGAACTGATTTATTACCCTGATCTTACTATGAAAAGAGAGCTAATTATAATCGCCGAAGAGAGCGCCACCCAGGCTGAAATACTGATTTTCATCCTGGAAAACCAGGGATATTCCGTGCTCCATGGTGCGAATGGAATAGAGGCATTGAACCTGGCGAAGAAAATCAAACCAGCCCTCTTTATCAGTGATGTCCTGATGCCTGAAATGGATGGGTACGAGTTGTGTACAGCCATCAAGGCAGAACCGTCATTGCAGGAAATCCCGGTATTGCTTCTTACCACACTTTCATCGCCGAAGGATCTGATCAGGGGGTTACAGGTGGGAGCCGAAAGTTACCTGGTTAAACCCTATGAGGAGGGAGAGTTGTTGGAATGGGTTGAGAAATTACTGCATCCGCAAGAAACTTCCGGCACCTCATTTAATCCACGACTGGAGAATTTTCTGATTTCTACGTACCAGACTGCGATGCAAAAAAACAAGGAGCTCAGGAAAGCCAAAGAGATTGCAGAGCAGGCCGACCGGCTGAAATCCGCGTTTCTGAACAACCTCTCCCACGAGATCCGCACACCCATGAATGCCATCCTTGGATTCTCCACCTTTATCGGGGATCCGGATATCACACCTGAGGAGCGGGACGAATTTGCAGGCCACATCGCTACAGGATGTACAAACCTCCTGGGGATCATCGACAGCATTGTGGATCTCTCCGTCATTGAATCCGAAACCATAGAGCCCAATCTAACCGAATGCCGGATCAACAAGTTTCTCGAGGCCATCAGGGACGAATTCACCGAGAAGGAGAAGCACCAGATGGATAATCTCCTCTTCCGGTTATCTGCAGCGAAAAAGGAGGATCAGTTTACCATTCTGATCGATCAGGCAAGAACTAAAAAAGTGCTGAATAACCTGTTGAAGAATGCCCTGAAATTTACCGAGTCCGGATTTATTGAATTCGGCTATACCCTGGATACTCCCGGGTTTATTGAACTGTTTGTACGTGATTCGGGAACTGGTATTCCGAATGACAAGATTCACCTGATTTTTGACAAGTTCATCAAACTGGAGGAGTTTCATACCAAGAAGTACAGCGGGACCGGCGTAGGACTCACCATCACCAAAAAGCTGGTGGAGTTCCTGGATGGAACCATCCGGGTTAAATCCACGGTAGGAGAGGGATCTGAGTTTACTGTTTCCCTTCCTCTGACCCTTTCTGAAAGTGTTCTGGAAAAGATCCCTCTCCCTGCAGATAAAAAAGAGGGAGAAGCCATCAACTGGTCAAACAGGCGCGTCCTGGTTGCTGAGGATGTGGAGTCGAATTACATGTTGATTGAGCACCTGCTGAAGAAAACTAACATAGATGTACTCTGGGCAAAAAACGGGAAAGAAGCGGTGGATATGTGTTCGAACGGGAAAACTATTGACCTCATATTGATGGATATCCAGATGCCGGTGATGGATGGCTACACTGCTGTGGAGCTGATTCTGAAAATGGGGAAAGGCATCCCCATTGTAGCTCAAACGGCCTACGCACTTAGCCATGATGAAGAGCAGATACTGGATGCAGGATTTTCTGACCTCCTGACCAAACCGATACAAGGGACCGAACTTATAGAAAAAATTACCAGGATATTTGAGATATCTGACAATAAGATACAGAAAGTGAGGTATTTATGAAGAAGAAGATTATTATTTCCGAGGATAACCCCACCCACATCGAGAATCTGAAGGTCATCAGGGAAATCACGGAAAATCTGAGGGAACTGGTATTCAAGACCAACCTGGAAGGAATATACCAGTGGGTTAACTCGGCTCATGCTCTATATGTCGGATACAGTAAGGAGGAGTTAATTGGCCGCTCATTCTTCGAATTTATCCATCCCGAGGATCAGGACCAGATCATCAAACTTTTACGCGAAAACATGTCCGAAGGAATTCAATACGCAGTTGAGTTCAAGTTTTTGTATCCGGAGGGTCACTACGTATGGATGGAGTGCACAGCCAATTTCATCCCCGGTGAAACGGATGCTTCGGGATCTATCGTGTTTTCAGCACATGAAATCACCGAACGCAAGGATTTTGAGAATGAATTGATCAAGGGGTATGATAAAGCAATGAAATCGGATCTCCTGAAATCCTCCTTCCTGGCTAACATGTCGCACGATATCCGTACCCCCATGAACGCTATCATCGGCTTCTCCGAGTTGCTCAAGGAAAAAGAGCTGACGGAGGATGAACGGATGAAGTTCCTCAACCAGATCACGAAAAACGGGGAGAGCCTGCTCAACCTGGTGGATGACATCATCGATGTATCCAAAATTGAAGCAGGGGTGATGTCCATACACAAAGCCAAATGCCCGGTCAACCATATCTGCCATGAATTGTATGAGCTATACTCGGGTTACCTTGCGCTGAAAGCGAAGAAACAGGTTACCTTGCTTTTTACCCGAGGGTTTGATGATCAGAATCAGCTGATTGTGACGGATCCGCTCCGGTTCAGGCAGATCATGTCGAACCTGCTGAGCAATGCAATCAAATTTACCGAAAAGGGTACCATTGAGCTCGGCTATGCGCTTACCGATGCACAAACTCTGGAGTTCTTTGTCCGCGACTCGGGTATCGGAATCCCGCGTGAAGAGCATGACAGGATCTTTACCCAATTTTCCCGGGTGGAATCGGTGATGGAACAGAACCAGGGCGGGACGGGACTCGGACTGACCATCTCCCGAAATCTGACTATGCTTTTGGGAGGAAAGATGTGGGTTGAATCGCAGGTAGGAAAAGGGAGCACCTTTTATTTTACCCTTCCTTACGCCCCTGTAGAAGAATCCTACCAGGCACCTGCTCCGAAACAGATACGGGCGACCCTTCCCGATCTCTCCGGTAAAAAAATCCTGATCGTGGAGGACGACTTCTCCAGTTACAGCTACCTGCAGGCTGCTTTGAATAAATTAAAGGCCGAACTTATATGGGCCAAAGACGGGGCAACCGCGGTGAAATACTGTGAAGAGATGGCAGATATTGATCTGGTGCTAATGGATATTCAGCTGCCCAAACTGACAGGCTTTGAAGCTACTCCCCTGATCAAGAAGGCACGGCCCAACCTGCCGGTGATAGCCCAAACTGCCCGAACTATGTCGGGCGAGGAGGAAAAATGCTACGAAGCCGGCTGCGACGACCACCTGGCCAAACCCATTATTCCAGGCGACCTGGTGAATAAAGTATGCAAATACCTTGATGAAACAAAACATAAGGAGTATAAATGAAAAAGAAAGTTCAACAAGTAATCGGATCAGATGAAAACTGCCGCAAACTGGTAGAGCGAATCCCACTTCCTTTGTGTCTGGTAGATGATGCGGGCAGGATCAGCTTCATTAACAACCGGTTTGAAAAAGCCTTTGGATATACTCTCGACGACATTCCCACCCTCGACGAATGGTGGAAACTCGCTTATCCCGATAAGGATTATAGAAAATGGGTGCTTGAAACGTGGAACTCTGCTGTTGAACAGGCGAAGATCAATGGGGTCGACATTGAATCCGTTGATTACAAAGTCACCTGCAAAGATACAACGGTGAAAACCATTATCATCTCCGGGATAATCTTGGAAACGGGTTTCCTCGCAACGTTGATTGACGTTACCGCCCGGAAAAAGGCGCAAGAGGAGCACGACCGGTTTTTTAACCTGACCCTCGATATGCTTTGCATCGCAGGAACCGATGGGTATTTCAAGCGCCTGAATCCCTCCTGGGAAAAAGTTCTGGGCTTCACCGAAAAAGAACTGATGGGCAAACCTTTCTTGGATTTCATCCACCCCGATGACATCGATTCGACCCTTGACGCGGTCAACCAGTTATCCGCGCAAAATCCAGTGATCAATTTTGTAAACCGGTACCGGTGCAAGGATGGCTCATACAGATGGTTTGCCTGGGCAGCCACCCCCTACGGTGACCAAATTTACTCGGTAGCTCATGATATTACGGAGCTCAAAAAAATAGAGGTGTCGCTGATCTCAAACCAGGAGATTCTATTGAAGGAGAAGGACTATTCCGATCACCTGATCGACAGTTTGCCGGGACTTTTCTACCAGTTCAATGTCCAGGGAAGATTCACCCGCTGGAATAAGAACTTTGAAAAGGTCACCCAATATAAGGCCAAAGAGCTGGCGAAGATGAGCCCGCTCGATTTGTTCGAAGGCAAAGACAAACAATTGATCGAAACCAGGATCAGGAGTGTTTTTGAAACCGGACAGGATACGGTGGAAGCGGTGTTGGTTTCCAAAGATGGAATGAAGAAGCCATACTTTTTTACCGGAAAAATGATTGTGACGGACGATCAACCTTACCTGGTTGGGATGGGATTGGATATTTCAGACAAATTAAAAGCAGAAAAAGAGGCCAAAATGGCCGCAACCCTGATGAATAACATCCTCAATTCATCCACCGATCTGATCTTTATCAAAGACAAGGAGTTAAAGACGGTCTTATGCAATGAAGCATTTGCTGCAGCTCTGGTGAAAAAACCTTCGGATCTCATTGGGAAAACAGATATTGAAAATGGATGGAATCCTGAGTTAGTAAAGGGAGATCCTGAAAAAGGAATCCGGGGATATGAAGCAGATGACCTGGATGCCTTGCATGGGAAAAAGATCCAATCAATTGATGTCGCGGGCAATGAGCAGGATGGGTATTTTTATTTTGATACGGTGAAACTGCCTCTGCTGAATGATCATGGAGATACAATTGGGATTTTTGGCATCAGTCGGGATATTACTAAACAAAAACAAATTGAGGAACAAGTCAAACTCAGCGAGGAAAAATTCCGGTTAGCATTCGACAATGCCGCTATCGGAAAGGCCATAGCTAACCTGGATGGGGGCTTTATCAAAGTCAATTCAGGGATGTGCAAAATGTTAGGTTACAATGAAACAGAATTGCTGACAAAAACCTGGATGGATATCACGCATCCTGAGTTCCTGGATCTGAGTTTTCAAATGGTTGAGAAACTGATGAAGAACGAGAGTCCATCTGCTTTTTATGATTGCAAGTTCCTTCATAAAAACGGAACTGTTCTCTGGATAAATCTGAATATTGTACTGGCAAGAGACTCAACAGGCAGTCCCCTCTTTTTTATAGGGGATATGGTAAATATCACGCAGTCTAAACAGTTCGCCGACGAATTAAATATCAGGAATCAGATTGTCAGGAAGTTTCTGACAGTTACTGATGAAGAGATGTTTCACGACGTGCTGAAGGTCACCCTGGATGCCATGGATAGTCCGTTTGGCGTATTCGGATACATTGATCAGAACGGAGATTTTATTGTGCCCTCCATGACCCGCCATATCTGGGAGGAGTGTAACATTCTGGATAAAGACATTATTTTCAAAAAGGAGACGTGGGGTTGCAGCTCCTGGCCCACCGCCATCCGGGAGAAGCAATCAAATTACTCGAATGAGCCGTCTGACTTAACTCCTGAAGGTCATATCAAGATACAACGACACGCAACCATGCCTGTCATCCATCACGATAAGGTTATCGGACTTCTTCAGGTGGCTAATAAGGAGTCGGATTATACGAAAGTCGACGTTGATTTGCTGGAAAAGTTGGCTGAAACCATTGGTCCGATCCTGGCTGCCCGACTTGAACGAAACCATGAGGAGAACCGCCGGACACAGGCTGAATTAGCTCTTGAAGAGAAAGTGATTGAACTGGAACGGTCCAACAAGGAGCTGGAACAGTTTGCCTATGTGGCTTCACACGACCTGCAGGAACCACTGCGCATGGTTTCCAGCTATACTCAGCTAATCGAGAAACGCTACAAGGATAAACTTGATGACGATGCGCACGAATTCATCAGTTTCGCTGTTGACGGAGCCAACCGCATGCAGCGGCTGATCAACGACCTCCTGGACTATTCACGCGTCACAACCCGCGGAAATCCTTTCCGGAAGCTGGATCTCTCCTCCATCATGGGTCAGGTGATTGTGAATCTTCATCAGAAGATCAGTGAAACCCAGGCCATGATTGTGAATGACGACCTGCCCTTTGTGAAAGGCGATGAAAGCCAGCTGATCCGCCTGTTTCAGAACCTGATCGACAATGCAATCAAATTTAAAGGTGAAGGATCACCAAGGATAACAATAAACGCAACAACAGAAAACAAAACGGTAACCATCTCGGTGCAGGACAACGGGATCGGGATCGACCAAATCTATTCCGACCGTATCTTTACCATCTTTCAGCGATTGCATGGAAAGGACAAATACCCCGGAACTGGTATTGGCCTGGCGATCTGTAAGCGGATTGTGGAGCGCCACGGCGGAAGCATCTGGTTTACCTCGGAAGAGGGAAAGGGAACGACGTTTTGGTTTACGTTACGACAGTAAACACTATGAAAAGAGGGAAAAGCTGAAAATCAGTTTTACCCCATCCCTAAAGGGAGCCTGATTTTCAGCAACTACTCCCTTTAGGGTAGGGGTAAAAAGTTGCTGAAAATAGAAAATAGAAAATAGAAAATTAGAAGAAATCATCATATGACAACTAATCAAAATCCCGGCACCCCAATCAACATTCTTCTCGTTGAAGATAATCCCGGTGAGGCACGGCTGGCTTTGGAGGCGCTGAAAGAGAGCCGTTTGAATAATAAACTGTACATCATAGAAGATGGGGAGGAGGCGCTGTTTCTTTTATATAAGAAAGGAAAGTATGCAGATGCCCCCACTCCTGATCTGATCCTCCTCGATCTCAACCTGCCCAAGAAAAACGGACTGGAAGTGTTGTCGATCATTAAGCACGATACCCGGCTTCGAAGGATCCCGGTAATCATTCTCACCATCTCTTCTGCAGTAGAGGATATAATTAAATCGTATGACTTATATGCTAATTGTTACATTACCAAGCCCATAGACCTGGATAAATTTACTCAGGTAATCAAAACCATAGAGGACTTCTGGCTATCCACCGCACAACTCCCGCCCGAGAATAACGGAAACCCATAACCAGTAGGCAGTTAGCAGTAAACAGTAGGCAGTAAGAAATTGAAATTTGAAATTTGAAACTAACTTAATATGAAAAACGAACTCACACCCATTGACATTCTCCTCGTAGAGGACAACCCGGGCGACTCCCGTTTGGCAAAAGAAGCGTTGAAAGACAGCAAATTGAAAAACAACCTCTTCATCGTAGATGATGGGGAAGAGGCCATGAAGTTTTTGAAAAAGGAAAGTCCCTATGAAAATGTTCCGCGCCCCGATCTGATCTTGTTGGACCTGAACCTTCCAAAAAAAGATGGGCGGGAAGTGTTGAAAGAGATCAAAACGGATGACCATCTGAAACGAATCCCTGTGGTAATCCTTACGATGTCGAAAGCAGAAGAGGATATCTTTAAATCCTACAACCTGCACGCGAACTGCTTCATCACCAAACCGATCGACCTCGACCAGTTCATCAAAGTAGTGCAGTCTATTGAAAATTTCTGGCTTACAATTGTTAAATTGCCGAATGAAGCAAAATGACGAAGGACGAAGGACGAGAGACGAAGGACGAGAGACGAAGGACGAAATGCAGTAAGAAACATGAAACCTGAAATAATTAAAATTCTACTGATCGAAGACAATCCCGGCGATGCCAGGTTAATCCAGGAGTTCCTGAAAAACGACAACCATGCCGGAAAGAACTTCGAGATCTACTGGATGACTTCGTTGTTGGAAGGCCTTGAAAAACTTCGTTCAACAAAGATCGACGTGGTGCTGGCTGACCTGGGATTGCCCGATAGTCAGGGAATCGCAACACTCGAGAAACTTGTAACTGCTAATTCTATGGTTCCGGTCATTGTTGTAACCGGATTGAATGATACGGCTGCCGGGGTGCTGTCGGTTCAGGCGGGGGCGCAGGATTTTCTTGTAAAGGGACAGATCGATGAGCGGTTGATGATTCGTACGATCAACCACGCTATTGAACGGAAAGTGGGATTAAATCAAAAGTTGTTAACCAATAGGATTTTGTCTGTACTGAACCGGCATAATAACTGGCAAAAATTGCTTCAGGATATTCTTGCTGAAATTAAAGAATACACGAACATAGAAGCCGTTGGCATCAGGTTGAAAATGGAGCATGACTATCCATATTTTGAATACAATGGCTTCCCCGATGATTTTATAAAAACAGAAAATTATTTATGTGTTCAGAATGAGTTTGGAGAACTAATTGTTGATGCTCACGGTACACCAGTTCTTGAATGTATGTGTGGGAATGTCATTCAGGGCAGGACTGACCCTGCTTTGCCTTTTTTTACATCAAATGGAAGTTTCTGGACAAATTCAACAACAAAATTACTGGCTGAAACCTCCGAAACTGAACGGCAAGCACGTACCCGAAATCGTTGTCATGGTGAGGGTTATGAGTCGGTAGCGCTAATCCCGGTACGTAGTGGTGAAGAGGTGATTGGATTACTTCAGTTGAATGACAAGATGCCCAACCGGTTCACCCTTTTCATGATTTTATTTTTTGAAGAGATTGGCTCAACCCTGGGTATCGCTTTTAGCCGAATGGAAGCGGAACGGAAAAATCAGGAACGGATCAAGGAATTAAATGTTCTCCATAATACTGCAATCATCGCTGAGATTAGTTCTTCGATAGAGGAATATGCCCTGGGGATTGTTGACCTGATACCCATGGGTTTTCAGGATCAGGAGCATACCTGTTGTAGGCTGGAGATCGAAGGTAAGAGTTACCAGACGAAAGATTACCATGATAACATGAATCTTTATGGCTCTGATATCCTGTATAATGGCCGAAAAGTGGGCCGTCTGAATGTTGGTGTCAGCAAAACGTCCAACCAATATATTTCAGGAACCTTCTTACAGGAAGAGAAGGAGATGATCATCACGATCGCTAAACAAATCGGGGATTTTATTGGTCGAGACAGATCTGATAAAATTCAGAAAATCATTTACGACATTTCTACGTATACCAATATAGCCAGCAATCTGGAAGAGTTGGTTATGTTTATTCAAAAACAGTTATCAAGGCTCATCGATA
>Ga0268276_1002157_pt1 | contig 17389 bp, 15 predicted proteins | sample saktaG_4_FD_190145 | JGI IMG/M metagenome (GOLD analysis project Ga0268276, IMG submission 190145) | Saline water microbial communities from Sakinaw Lake, British Columbia, Canada - sak_2010_1_5_45m | ecosystem: Environmental > Aquatic > Non-marine Saline and Alkaline > Saline ...
CCCAAAATCTACGCTACCAATTATTTCTTAAAGGATGAAGCTGGCAAATATGTAAATGATAAAATGGACAAAAGAGTATGGCTTCTCTGGGCAGAAGGGAGAGTTTTCAGTGAATTTGAAGCCGTTGAAACTCCAGTTGGTCTAATACCAAAATACGAAGATTTAAGAACTTTATTTGTCCGTGAACTGAATAAAGATTATGCCAAAGCTGAATATCTTCAGCAGTTCTCTCTACGGGTGACAAAGTACCTGGAGAAGATGGAGAGGATGATTAAGATATTTGAAAATATTGAGATGCCCGCAGCCTTTACCGAAGAGTTAAAAGCACAAATCGAAAGATTAAAAAAAACCAGGGCAAAATTTGGAGAGGACATCATTTCTCCTTTTGATTTTTAGATATATATCAGCATCACTATATAAATAATAAATTAAAAAATATTTATTTGGTTCTAAGTGATTTTATATTTTTTCTAAAAAAGAGAAGTATTAGAATTTTTATTGTACAATATAAAACATATTTTTTAAGGAAAGGTAGACAAAATAGACGGATAATAAGTTTGTAAAAAAATAACAAGTACTTTATATATAAACTATGGAAAATGTTACTATTGTAATTTTTCTTGTAGAATTTTGTAGAAACTATTAATGTGTTTTTGAATTTCTTTTTCAGCAAGATCTAAATTCTTTTTTTTAATTGCATTATAGATATTGGTATGTTCGTCTAAAGTTTCATTTGGTAAACAAGGCAAAGTTACTAGCCTACATTGGCCGATTCTGGCTCTTAAGTTCTTTAAAATATCCTGAAGGGTTAAATTCTTAGTAGATTTATATATGGTTGAGTGAAATAAATCATCTTGTACCAGCATTTCTTTTATATTATTTGTTTTTAAGGCTTTTTTATATTTATCAAGACTAGATTTTAGATTGCTTATTATAGTTTTATTTATATTTTCTATACACAACTTAATTGCTAATTTTTCAAGATATATTCTAACTAAACATATCTCTTGAGCCTTCTCAATAGTAATTTTATCTACAACAACACCTTTATAAGGTTGAGAAGTAACCAAATTAAGGCGTTCTAATTCCCTTAAAGCTTCTCTAATAGGTGTTCTGCTTACTCCCAATTCTTTTGAAAGTTCTCTTTCAACGAGTTTTTCCCCCGGATTAAAATATCCAAAAATAATTGCATTGAATAGTTTATTAAAAACTTCACTTTTTGTAATAGGGATTTTTTTTATTTTTAGTTTAAATTTATTCATTATTTTAACACGCAGTTTTAAATTTAAATTAATGTAGATAAATTTGACTTTTTAAAAAAAATATTTTAAAATATTTAAAAATGGTATACCATATACAATTTAAAAAAATGATCCATTTCATTTATTATATTATATAATAATATTTTAATTTTATAATTGCAAACAATAATTTAAAATAATTCGATTAACTTGGGGTACTATATGTTTGCTCTTTCATTAATTTTCCTAAGTTAAAGTATATAATCTGCTATTATTATTCTTTAATAAATCTAATTATAAATTCGTCTGGGAGGCTATATACTAAGCTATGAAGAAGATAATTTTAGCCAAAATGGGGCTGGATGGACATGACAAAGGTTTAAAGATAATTGCTAGAAGTTTAAGAGATGCTGGAGAAGAGGTAATTTACTTAGGATTGAGACAAAATGCGGAATCAATTATCCAAGCTGCTATTCAAGAAGACGCCGATACTATCGGTATTAGTATTCTTTCAGGAAGTCAAATTCCCCAAGCAAAGAAATTGCTGTTATCCATGAAGAAAAACAAGGTTAATTTTAGGGTTTTATTTGGAGGAATAATATCAAAAGAAGATATAATTACTTTAAAAAAGATAGGCATATCAGAAGTATTTCCAATTGGGACTAGTTTAAAAAATATCATTGAATCTTTCAGAAATAAAGAATGGAAAAATATTAAAGAGAATACAAATAAAGAAGAAGATAAAAAAGAATATATTGAAGAAAAAATAAACATTGGAATTGATATAAAAACAGACTCTGGTATTCCAGTTAAAGAAGTCTATACTAAAGAAGATGTTTCTTTTTTGGAAGAAGGCAAAGATTTAGGATTACCTGGAAAATATCCCTATACTCGTGGACCTTACGAAACAATGTATCGGGGAAAAATTTGGACCATACGGCAATATGCTGGTTTAGGTACCGCTATTGAATCAAACCAGAGATATAAATATTTATTAAGCCAAGGGCAGACAGGTTTAAGTGTAGCCCTAGATCTGCCAACCCAGTTAGGCCTTGATTCAGATTGTCCTGATATAGAAGAAGAAGTTGGAAGGGTAGGTGTGGCCATTGATACGGTAGAGGATATGTATACTTTATTTAAAGATATTCCTTTAGAAAAAGTAAGTGTAAGCTTTACCATTAATTCTACAGCAATGGTTATTTTAGCCATGTTTGTAGTTATGGCAGAAGAAAAAGGGTATGATCCTAAAAATCTCAGTGGTACAGTTCAGAATGACATGATTAAAGAATTCTTATCTAGAAATACCTTTATTTTCCCCTTAAAGCCTTCTTTAAAATTAACTGGCGATATCATCTCTTTTTCGAGTAAATATTTACCTAAATTTAATCCGATTAGCTGTGCCGGATATCATATCAGGGAATTAGGTGCGAATGCAGTGCAAGAATTGGCAACTACTCTTGGTGCGGCGATTGTTTATATCGAAGAGGTACTTAAGCGAGGCATACCAATAGATAACTTTGCGCCTCGCTTATCTTTTGAACTTTCCTGCAGCCAAGATATTTTTGAGGAAATTGCAAAATTTAGAACTGCTCGTAAAATGTGGGCACAGATTATGAAAAATAGATTTCATGCTAAAAATGAGAAATCTTTAAAGTTTAGGGTATTTGCAGGAGGAAGCGGAATTTCTTTAACCGCAAATGAACCTCTAAATAATATTGTCAGAGGTGCTTTTCAATGTTTAGTAGGCGCATTGGGAGGTGCGCAAGCCATCCATGTTCCGGCGTATGATGAAGCCTATGCCATTCCCACTGAAGAATCAGCTTTAATCTGCTTAAGAACTCAACAAATTACTGCTTATGAGACCGGAATTACCAAAACAGCTGATCCCTTAGCCGGTTCGTATTATATTGAAAATCTAACAAATGAACTTGAAAGTAGAGCAAACGAGTTAATGGGGAAAATTGATAAAATGGGTGGATTGGTAAAATGCATCGAAAACGGATGGATTATGGATGAAGTGGTTGGAGCTGCTTATAAAGCTCAAAAAGAATTAGAAGAAGGTGGCAAAGTTGTTGTTGGAGTAAATAAATTTATTTCTAAGATAAGCGAAGAAAAGAGAATTAAAATTCAGAAATTACCTGATTACATTTTAAAAAATCAAATAAGTAGATTAAAAAAAGTTAAAGAAGAAAGATTAAATACTAAGGTCAAAGAAAAACTTAATCAGTTATCCGAATCTGCTAACAATAATTTAAATTTGTTTCCATTTATTCTGGAAGCAGTAAAAGCGAGGGCAACAGTTGGAGAAATTATCAATACTTTAAAAATTGTTTATGGAGAATACACGGGTAGTTAGGAGAAGCAAATGAATAGTTTAGACGGAATCAAAGTTATTGATTTAACGCAATTTTTATCTGCTTCTTATTGTGCCCAAATTTTGGGTGATTTAGGTGCAGATGTCATAAAAATTGAAAGACCGGGAACAGGGGAAGTTTATAGGAATTATGGTCCAAAATTTATAAACGGCGAGAGTACCAGTTTTTTAAGTATGAATCGAAATAAGAGAAGTCTTTCTTTAGATTTAAAAAAAGAAAAAGCAATAAAAATAGTAGGAGAATTAATAAAAGAATCAGATGTATTTATTGAAAATTTTAAACCAGGGAAATTAAAAAAATATCATTTAGATTATGATTCTGTTAAGTCAATAAATCCTAAATTAATCTATTGTTCTGTATCTGGTTATGGATATACCGGTCCTTATTCCAGTAAAGGGGGTTTTGATTTAGTGGCTCAAGGGATGTCAGGATTAATGAGTGTAACAGGTGACGAAGATGGTCCGCCAGTAAAAGTTGGATATGCTGTTACGGATATCGGGTCTGGTATGTATGCCGCTATAGGTATCTTAGCGGCACTAATTGCCAGAGAAAAAACAGAAGAAGGGCAATTTGTAGACACTTCTTTATTTGAAACCGGTGTAGCGTGGGGAATAATGTCTATTTTAAATTACTTTGCTGATGGAAGCATTCCAAAAAGAATGGGATCTGCAAGCCCACAAAACGCTCCTTATCAGGCTTTTGAAACAAAAGATGGCGCTTTTACTGTTGGAACTGGCAATGAAGTATTATGGGAAAAGTTTTGTGAAATCTTTAATCTTTCTTATCTAGTCAATGAGCCTGAATATTTAACCAATACTTTAAGAGTAAAAAATCAGAGATCTCTTTCTTTAAAAATACAGAATACAGTAAAGAATTTAAGTACCCAAGATTGTATTAATCGATTAGAAAATGCAGGCATTCCCTGCGGACCGATTAATACATTAGATCAAGTAATAAGTGATCCGCAAGTTCAAGCGAGAAATCTGATTATTGAAATGAATCATAAAAAAGCCGGTAAAGTAAAAACCTTAGCATTTCCGGTGAAATTATCCAAAACTCCAGCTAATATTCGACTAGCACCAGCATTACTTGGGGAACACACTGCAGAAATATTAAATAAATTAGGCTATAAGGATGAGGAAATTGTGAAATTAGAAAAGGAAGAAGTAATTGAAATTTATAAGGGGAAATAATTAATGAGTTTGTTAATTGAAAACGGAGTCATCGTTTATAGTTGGGGAAAAGTTAATGCCGATATATATATTAAAGATGAAAAGATCAAAGCTGTTGGTAAAAATTTGGCTGCTTTAACTGATAGAGAAACCCGTATTATTGATGCGAGAAATTGCTATATCTTGCCGGGGATTATTGATCCACACGTACAATTAGAAGGTGCTTATAAAAATACCATTATGACGGATGATTTCTATTCCGGAACAAAAGCTGCAGCTTTTGGAGGGATAACTACCATAATTGATTTTGCTGTACAGGAGAGAGGTAGCTCTGCATTAGAAGGTTTAAAAAAAAGGCAAAATCAAGCTAATTCAAAAGTATGTGTTGATTATGCACTTCATGTCGGTATTACTGATCCTCGAGATGAAATATTAAGAGAAATACCAAAGATTATTAATGAAGGAATAACAAGTTTTAAGACTTATATGACCTATAGAGACAGAGGAAGGATGGTAGATGAAGCAGAGCTTTTTAGAATTATGGCAGAAGTGGCAAAGTACAGTGGTATAGTGGAAGTTCATCAAGAAAATAATACTTTAGCCGAGTATATGACTAATAATCTGATAAAAGAAAAGAAAACAACGAGTGAATATTTTACCTTAAGTAGAACCGAGATTGTGGAGAGCATTGCTACTGCCAGTGCAATTCTACTTTCCAAGGAAACTAAATGTGATTTGTATATACATCATATTACTTCAAAAGAAACAGTAGAATTAATTCGATTGGCATGTTCGAAAGGAATAAGAGTGTTTGGAGAAACCTGCCCTCATTATTTAGTTTTAGATGATTCAGTTTATAAAAGGGAAAATGGCCATCGTTATATTATGAATCCCCCTATAAGAAATAAAAAATCTCAAAAAAGTTTATGGAATGGAATAAGGGAAGATCTTATCAAAACAATCGGGACAGATCATTGTTCTTATACCTGCGAACAAAAGGATAAGCATAAAAATAATTTTTATAAGGTTCCGGCAGGCGTTCCCGGTTTAGAAACTTTGCTACCTATTATCTATACCTACGGAGTAGAAAAAAATTTAATTTCTATTGAAAAATTAGTGGAGTTATTAAGTACAAATGCGGCAAAAATATTTGGACTATATCCAAAAAAGGGAATTATACAAATAGAAAGCGATGCTGATTTAGTAATATATAATCCTTACCCAGATCATTTATTAAGAGCAAAAGATTTACACATGTCAACTGATTTTAACCCTTTTGAAGACATGGAGTTAAAAGGAAAAGTTAAAATGACTATTTTAAGAGGAAAAGTAATAGTAGAAGAAAGCGAATTTAAGGGAGAAAAAGGCGCGGGTCAATTTATAAAAGGTAAAAGGAGTGTATCTTTTTGAGAGATAAGTTAAGTGAGAGAATTAAAGGATCTTTTATTGAAGCAGATAGATGCTTGAATTGTTGGGATGCTCCTTGCGATAGTAATTGTCCAGCTGGAATAAATGTATCAAGTTTTATCAGGTCCCTAAGCAAAGGTGATTATGTTAGTGCTGCGGAAATTATTGAAAGGGAGAATCCATTTGGTTATATATGTGGCTGGATATGTCCCCAGGAAGCCTTATGTCAAAAAAATTGTATTGCAAAACAATTGGGTAGCGCCATTGACATCCGATCTTTGCAAAGATTCGCGATTGATATTTTTCGAAAAAATTATAAGGGAAATACTTTTTTAAATGATTATAAAGTTGATAAATTGAATATAAATATTGATGGGAAAAATCATATCGAAAACATCTCTAAAATACCTAATCATAATCAAAAAAGAAAAAAAGTCGCAATTATTGGAGCCGGGCCTTCTGGTTTAACAACCGGTTTGTTTCTGTTAAAGATGGGCTATCAAGTAGTTATATTTGAAAAAGAACAATTAGCCGGAGGAAGAATAACTCACGGTATTCCAGATTTTCGGATACCCAGGGAAGTTAGCTTAGCAGAGATAGAATCCTTAAGCTGTTTACTAAAGATTGAATATGAAAAAGAATTAGGAAAAGATATAAATATATCAACACTTTTTGAAGAAGGTTTTTCTGTAATTTATTTAGCTATTGGAAAATGGAAGGAATATTCATTAGATATAAAAGGAAGTAATTTAAAAGGATTCTTTCACGCAGATAATATTTTAATAGATAATGATTGGAAAGAAATACAATATCAGAATGCTGTTGTAATTGGAGCAGGAAATGTAGCTATGGATGTGGCGAGAGCCTTAATAGAAAATAATAAAAAAAGCAATGTATATATTGTCTACAGAAGAACTTCAAAGGAAATGCCCGCATGGCAAGAGGAAAGAGAAAATGGTTGGGAGGAAGGAGTTATATTTCAATTTTTAAGCTTACCGGTTGAGATAGTAGGCGATAGATCAGCAAATGTTCAAATGATCAAATGTGTAAGAACATTACCAGGGGAAATGGATATAACCGCTAGGAGACAATCGGATATTTTAAAAGGATACGAATTTAATATACCGGTTGATATGGTTGTTACCGCATTAGGTTATCAGCCTGATCATAAATTATTAATTTATCAAGGATTAATTGTTGATAAAAAAGGTTTTGTTCTCGTAGATGAGAATTTAAAAACAAATATAGAAAATGTATTTGCTGGTGGAGATATCATTGGAAAAGGTCGAAGCACAGTTGTTCATGCCGTTGCAGACGGTAAACGAGCTGCAATAAATATTGATAAATATTTATCAAGTAGAGGTGAAAACATTGGTTAAACCGAATCTGGAGGTCGAGTTTTGTAATTTTCAATGTGAAAACCCCTTTTTACTTGGAGCTTCACCAATTTCACGAAATGGAGAAATGATTGAAAGAGCTTTTCAAATGGGATGGGGAGGAGCAATTACAAAAAGCGTTGCATTAGAGCAAGATTTAAAGGATTGCAGTTTATCTCCCCGCTTTATAAATATAAATAACGGTGGAAGTAATACCGAGTTTAATTTTAAAAAAATTGGCATGACAAATATTGATTTTAGAATTGATAAAAGTGTAAAAGATACACTTGATAGTTTTGCTAAAGTGAAGGAAGGGTTTCCCCATAAATTTTTAGCAGTAAGCATAAAGTCAGAATATAAAGAAAGAAACTGGAAAAAGCTAGCTACCTTAGCAGCTAATACTGGTGCAGATGCCTTAGAATTATGCCTTTCTTGTCCTGATTCTGGAAAAGATAATTTTTGTTGTAGTAGTAGCAGGGGGTACCAAAACATAGGACAATCTATCGGTCAGAACGAATATGCTATAAAGAATGTTTTAAAATGGGCAAGAGAAGTAACAAAATTACCCTTAATTGTAAAATTATCTCCCAATGTAAGTGATATAAAAAAAATAGCCCATACAGCCAAAGAAGAAGGAGCGAAGGCTATAGCAGTTGCAAATAGTTTTAAAAGTATTTCAGGTTTTAATTTAAGGACTTTAGAACCTCTTCCAACAATTGAGGGAATTTCCTCAGTAGCTGGATTAACAGGCCCTGCACTAAAACCAATAGTGCTTTATTATGTTTCCGAAATTAATAAAGAAAGAAAAATTGATTTAGATATTTCAGCAGTAGGCGGAATAAGTTGTGCTCATGACGCAATAGAATATTTATTAGTTGGAGCCAATACATTGCAAATTGTAACAGAGGTAATGTGGGAAGGTTTTGGAATTATTGATGAATTGCGGGATGGATTGGAAAGGTTTATGAGATATCATAATTTTCGTAGCGTAAAAGATTTTATTGGTATAGGTAATAGAAAAATCAAATCTTCTAGCAAGAATTTAAGTAGGAATCAACAGCTTATTTCTAATATTAATAAAGAAAAATGTATTGGATGTGGAAAATGTTATATCGCCTGTAGGGATGGCGGTTACGAAGCTATTTTATTTTCTCAAGAGAGAGTTTCAGAAGTAATACTAGATAAATGTGTTGGTTGTGGTCTATGCCAGATAGTTTGCCCAGTTCCTGATGCAATTTATTATACCAACAAAACAACAAGGAGAGAATAATCAATGAAGGTTGATCATATCGGAATAGCAGTCAAAAGCTTAAAAGAAGTAATTAAGAAATTTAAAAAAGTTTATCCTGATTTACACTTCCACACAGAAAAATCTAAAAATGGTGAAATGAAAATAGCTTTTTTAAAGTTTGAGAATATAGAAATTGAGCTATTAGAATCTTTAAAAGACGAATCAGTGATTGATAAATTTATTCAGAAAAAAGGAGAGGGAATTCACCACATAGCATTAGAGGTGAAAAATATAAATGGAAGTATGGTTGAATTAATTAATTCTAATATTAAATTAATTAATAGTAAACCCAAAAGTGGTTCTAAAGATAGTTTAGTAGCATTTTTACATCCAAAGGATTTTAATGGAGTTCTGGTAGAGTTATGTCAAAAAAGGAATATAAAAGGGGAATGAAAATATTTTTTAAGAAAGTCATATAAAATATTTTGCAGTTATTTCTTGAAGGATTCAATTTAATTTAGCGGGAATTCCCCATCTGTTAAGTTGGGGATGAGAGCAAATTCCCGGTAAACCGGGACAGACAATTATCTGTTTGGGTGAGTACCACGTTTGTAAAGGTGTGGGAGTCTATATAGAAATAGAATAATGAAAGGAGCTTGATTTTGGAAGAAATTAAAAATGTTTTAGAATTAAAAAATATTGTCAAAACATTTCCCGGTATAATTGCCAATGATCACATTAATCTGAAAGTTAAAAAGGAATCTATTCATGCTTTATTAGGTGAGAATGGAGCAGGAAAAAGTACTTTAATGAATATTCTAGTTGGTTTATATGCTCCAGATAGTGGTGATATATATATAAATGAGAAAAAAGTAAAAATAAATAGTCCAAAAGATTCGATTGATTTAGGAATTGGAATGGTGCACCAGCATTACAAATTAGTGGATACTTTAAAAGTAGCCGAGAATATAATTATTGGCTGGGATAAACAAAAATGGTTAATTAATAGCAAACTTCTTTTTGATAGAATAACCGCTTTATCTGAACAATATGATTTACCTATTAAGCCAAATGCTATAGTAAGCGATATCTCTGTTGGAGAAAAACAACGAGTTGAAATAATTAAAATGCTCTTCCGGAATGTAGAAATATTAATATTGGACGAACCTACTTCTGTATTAGCTCCGCAAGAATGCCAAAAACTATTTAAAACCCTTAAGGAAATGAAGCGACAAGGAAAAACAATAATATTTATCAGCCATAAACTAAATGAAGTTATGGATATTGCAGATACGGTTACTGTTTTAAGGAATGGTAAAATTATTAATACTTTAGCAAAGGATGATACAAATCCTAAGGAATTGGCTCGAATGATGATTGGAAAAGAAATGGAAGCTATTGCAAAGAACACTTTAGAGGATTTGCAAAAAGCAGAGACAGTTTTGGTTGCTGAGAATTTGAAAGCACTGGGAGACGAAGGAGAAATTTCATTAAATGATGTATCTATTTCTATTAAAAAAGGTGAAATATTAGGTATCGCAGGTGTTTCAGGTAATGGACAAAAAGAATTAGCTGAAGTATTAACCGGATTAAAACCGTTGGTAAAAGGAAAAATAATTATTCAGGGAAAAGAAATAAGAAAATATAAAGCTATAGAATTTATTAATAATGGTATTAGCCATATTCCAGCTGATCGTATTGGCGTAGGTATGATACCTGATTTTAATTGTATTGAAAATGTTATTTTAAGAACCTATAAGAAAAAACCTATTAAAAAAGGTTTAATTCTAGATATTAAAGAGGCAAATAAAATAGGAGAGCAATTATTAAGCGAATATGATGTTAGAATGTCTTCATGTTATATGCCAGTTAAATTACTTTCAGGAGGAAATATTCAAAAGCTTATTCTAGCAAGAGAAATATCTTGCAACCCACAACTGATAATTGCCGTGCATCCAACTTATGGTTTAGATGTATCTGCGGTTAATATGGTGCATAAATTTCTCTTAAAAGAACAGGAAAAAGGAGTTGCTATTTTACTAATTTCTGAAGATTTAGATGAAATATTAGCTTTATCTGATGAAATTACTGTTATGTATAAAGGAAAGCTAACCCAAAAACAGGCAAGAAAAAATTGCTCAATCGAAAATATTGGATATGCTATGATGGGCATAGATAAGGAGATAGAGGAGGCAGCTTCGTGATTAAGATTGAAAATAGAAGAACTGTACAAATGTCAACAACTATAGTGGTAGGTATTTTATCTGTATTAATTTCATTATTAATTTGTATTATTGTTTTACAATTAATGCATTATAAACCAATTGAGATTTTTTCAAAAGTCTTTAGTAAAACATATTTTAGGTTAGATGGAATATTAGAAAATTTATTAACATTAATTCCAATTTCTTTATGTGCTCTATCGGTAGTAATACCTGCTAAGACTGGTTTATGGAATATTGGTGTTGAAGGTCAATTTTACATGGGAGCGGTAGGTGCAACAGGTATCGCTTTAGCTTTTCCATATTTACCCAGACTAATACTTATCCCTCTAATGTTAATTGGTGGGATTATATTATCTGGTTTGGCTGGATTTATATGTACAATTCCTAAAATTAAATGGGGGATAAGCGAGATTCTAACAACCATACTTTCAAATAGCATTATAATCTATTTCGTAAGGTTTTTAGTGTATGATGCATGGAAAGATCCCAAAACAGTTGCAGCTCAAACTCCAGAATTTGTTAATGCAGCAAGGCTTCCAATTTTAATTCCAGATTCCAGGGTTCATTATGGATTTATTTTGGCTATATTAATAGTATTAGGAATTCATATTATTTTAAAACGTACAATTTTTGGTTATGAACTTCGGTTAACAGGCGCAAATCCTAGAGGAGCTGAATATGCTGGAATAAATACAAAAAAATATGCTTATTTGTCTATGAGTATTGGAGCAGCTTTGGCAGGTATTGCAGGTGTGTTGGAAGTTTCCGGGATAGTATTCCGTTTACAACCAACTATTTCAGCTGATTATGGTTTTTCAGCTTTTGTAATTGCCTGGATAGCGAGACTTAGCCCTATTGCCATACTTTTTGTCGGATATATGTTTTCTGGCTTATTGGTTGCGGGTTTCAGAATGCAAATGATGGGATTGCCTTCATCGATAGTAGCCATGTTAAAAGGATTAATATTATTATTTGTGTTAGCTGGAGAATTTTTAACTTTCTACAAATTTTCTTGGGATGGAAAAAAGAAAAGATCAGAGGAAATCAAAAAGAAAGAGAATACTTAAATATATAATTAGAATAATAAAGTAAATTTTCAAGAAAGTTAAAGGGAGGCGAGTAAAAGCTAATGGATTTAAGAACTATAGTATGGATCATTTCAATGGGGATAACAGCTGGAACACCATTATTGTTTTCCTCTGTTGGGGAAGTATTAACAGAAAGAACCGGAGTATTAAACTTAGGAATAGAAGGATTTATGTTAATGGGAGCCATGACAGGATTTATGGTTTCTTATCAAACAGGAAATAAATGGTTGGCGCTTTTAGTAGTTATAGGAGTGTGTCTTGTGTTAGGGCTGATACTTAGTTTTATTTTAATTACTCTGCGGGCAAACCAAATAGCCGCAGGAATAGCTTTTACCATTTTTTGTGCTGGTTTAAGTACTATTGTAGGCAAACCTTTTATTGGAGTTGTTGCTCCCGATACATTTAAAAAATTAACTTTCTCCGGACTTGATAAATTTCCTTTATTACAGTTGTTATTAAATAAAGATCTATTAGTATTTGTGGCAATAGCTTTTGCAATAACTGCCTGGGCATTTGTCTATAAGACAAAATCTGGTTTACATTTAAGGGCGGCTGGTGATAGTCCAAGCACTCTTGATAGTTTAGGGGTTAATGTTGTTGCCCAAAGATATATCTATACAACTTTAGGCAGTATATTGGCAGGAATCGGAGGAGCCTACCTATCATTGGCTTATAGTCCAAGCTGGATAGAGGGAATGGCTGCTGGCCGTGGTTGGTTAACAATAGCATTAGTCAATTTTGCTTTATGGAATCCTCTGTATGCAATTGGAGGAGCTTATCTATACGGAATTTTCTATGCTCTAAGTTTTCGCATAGAAGCGATGGGAATTGCCATACCTTCTTATTTCTTAAGAATGTTACCTTATGTATTCCCTATAATAATTTTAATTATATCTAAACTTAAAAATAAAAAGAGTTTTGCACCTAAATATCTTGCCTTGCCATATATAAGAGAAGCAAAATAAAAGTCTTTATAGGAGGAGGTGATAATATTTTAATATAACGGGAACTCCCCATCTATTCAAATGGGGACGAGAGTAGATTTCTGGCAAGTCGGGGCAGGTAGTAGATAAAATAGTATGCTAAAACTAGTTTCATACCTGTAAAAACGCGGGAGTCTTATTAAATAAGGGAATGAAGTAAAAATTAAAAAAATAAAAAAAGGAGAATACAAAATGAAAAATAAAAATTATTTTTTACTGGTAGTTTTATTATTAGTTGTAGTCGTATTATTAGCTAATCTATCGTTGACTGTTATGGCTAAGGAGAAGTTGAAAGCAGCATTTGTTTACAATGCGGCTGTAGGTGATTTCGGTTGGTTTTACGGACATGACAGATCTAGAAAAATTACAGACGAAGAATTAGATTTTGTAGAGACTGATTTTTTAGAAAATGTTACTCCGGGATCAGTTGCAGAAAGAGTTATGACAGAGTTATGTAAAGATAATTATGATATAATTGTTGCTGCAAGTGCAGATTTTGAAGCCGACGCTTTAAAGGTAGCAGAAAAATACCCTGATGTTAAATTTTTAATATGTGCCGGAACAGTTAAAAAAGATCCTAATGTAGAATCATTTTTTCCTAAGACCAGTCAAGTTTGGTATTTATTGGGTCAGGTAGCAGGAAAATTAACTAAAACCAATACTATAGGAATGGTAGGAGCAGTGGTTCATCCTTTGGATTTGCAAGTTCAAAATGCCTGGATGTTAGGGGCTAGGTCGATTAATCCTAATGTAGAACAAAGAATAATATTTATTAATACTTACTATGATCCAGCTGCTGAAAGAGATGCTGCGCTAGCTTTAATTGATGCTGGTGCCGATGTAATTGCTCAGGCAACAAATACTCCTGCCCATGTTCAAGCAGCAGAAGAATATGGTGTATATGCAATGAGCCAATTTGAAGATATGAGACAATTTGGACCTAATGCATTTGTGTCCGGTGATTTATTCTATTGGGAAAAGTACTATATTCCTACTTTTAAAGCAATTTATGAAAACACCTGGAAACCTAGAATATTTGCTCCTGATTTAACTTCCGGAGTCGTTGATGTAGCTGACTTTGGGCCAATGGTAACAGATGAAATGAAATCTATGGTAGAAGAAACAAAAAATAGAATGATAACTGAAGATCCAGAATTTTTCTGGAAAGGTCCAATTCATGATGTAAACGGTGATTTAAAGGTGAAAGAGGGAGAAAAGCTTACTGATGAAGAATTGCTTTCGATGAATTGGTGGGTTGATGGAATTATTACCTCAATGACTAGTAAATAATATGGTGTTATAGCATCGGTGATGCAATTTTATAAATTGCGTCACCGATAAATTTTTCAATATATTATAATTAAAGGGTGATTTATTTGTTTAGTGATAAAAGAAGTAGGAAAATTGCTTTAATAGCAAATTGTATAATTAATCAGAATTCAAAAGTTGACAAATATGCACTATATCCGGCAATGGTTCCAGGATTCGTTGATCTTTTAGAAAAATACGGTTTTGGTATTGAACAAATGCCGTGCCCTGAAATGTACACGGCAGGAATTCGTCGTTGGTGGCAAGTAAGTGAGCAGTATAGCACATCTGGATATATAAGAAGTTTTACTTTTTTAGCAAATATAGTTTTAGATTTAATTGAAGATTATATAAGAAGTAATTTTAAAGTTGTATTAATCGGAGTAGATGGTAGTCCTACTTGCGGTGTAAATTATACAGATACAGATCAAAAAAATCAATGGATGGGAAGTCCTACCATAAAATTTAAAAAAGAGGAAGATTATATAATAAAAGGAGAAGCCCCATTTATTAAAGTATTAAAAAAACAATTTTATTTGAGAGATTTACCAGAAATACCTATGATAGGGTTACCCCTAGATATTCCTGGAGAAAAAATTAATTTAAAAATAATTGAAAAATTTTTATCCGAAGTATAATTTATCTATCGTTTCAAAGTCGATGGATTTAAAATAATATATTTCGAATGTATTTATAAATCTATAAAAATTAGTGGAGGATATAGTTATGAATTTTTATGAAGATAGGCTTTACGCTATGACTATTAAAACGGTTAAAATGGAAGCAGAAACACCGTATCTAAAAGAAATATTAAATGGTACATTACCTATTGAAAAATTCAAGTTTCAAGTGAAGCAAAATTATAATTATTTAATAGAATACGCCAGAGCTTGGGCAGTCGGACTAGCCAAATGCCAAACTTATGAACAAATGATGTTTTGGTTGGAATTGGTAAGAGAAACAATTGAACATGAGATTCCTTTTTATAGAAAATACTGGAAAGAGAAATTAAATATTTCAGTAGAAGAATTTGAAAATACTATTATGGCCAATATAAAACGTTCTTATACCTCTCATGAACTTGCTCGAAGTTGGGAAGGAGATTTGGCTGAACAAGCCACTGCACTACTTCCCTGTGCATTTGTTTATTGGGAAACAGGAAAGCATTTAAAAAGGGAATGTAAGCTTCCTAAGGGAAATATATATAGAGATTGGATTGAGTTTTATACAACTGGCTGGTATGACGAAGTATGTAATAAATTAATTGGTTTAATAAATGATCTGACAAAGAATAAAACCCCAAGGGAATTAGCCCGCTTAGAAGAAATATATGCAGTAGGATGTAATTATGAATATTTAAGCTGGAAAGATATGTACTATAAGATGGAAACCTGGCCAATTGAGGATATTTTCCCTAAGAAGTTTACCACTTTTAAAAATTAAAAAAATTATATTATTCGGAAGGAGAAAAAAATGAGGGCTGCAAGATTATATAAAGCAGGAGAAAAGTTTAAAATTGAAGACATTGAAAAGCCAAGGCTAGAAAAGAACACCGCCATAATAAAAGTAAAAGCTGCCGGAGTTTGTGCTACTGAATTAGATTTTATCGAGGGGATATTTCCAATCAATCCGAGCCCTTTGGTTCCCGGTCATGAAATTTCTGGGGATATCGAGGAGATTGATCCGGCAGTTAGAACAGAATTTAAAGTTGGCGACAAAGTAGTTATTTATAATGTTATGAATTGCGGTTTATGTTGGTATTGTAGAAATGATTTTGAGAATGATTGCCCCAATCGGGCGGGACAAATAGGTTTTACGGTAAATGGCGGATTTGAAGAATATGTAAAAGTACCAATTAGCTCTTTAACTCATTTACCTTCTAATGTTTCTTATGAAGAAGGAGCAGTTTTAGCCTGTAGCGGGATGACTGCAGTTCATTCTACCAGAAGAGCTGGTACTAAAATGGGAGATATTGTAGCAGTTAATGGAATTGGTGGGGTAGGGTTAATGTGTATCCAAATTGCTAAAATATGCGGAGCTCGGGTTATCGGTATTGCTGATTCTGAAGAAAAAGCAGAATTAGCAAAAAAAGCAGGTGCCGACGATACTATCATTGTTTCTCCCCCATACGATGGATATAAAAAATTAGGAGAACAAATAAGAAAAATAACTAACGAGAAAGGATTAGATGTTTTCTATGAATTAGTCGGAACAACAAATACCTTAAATGCTGGGGTTGATTCTCTTGGGATCGGTGGTAGGCTTATGATTATCGGCTATAAAGATAGACAAAATTTAAATTTTTACCCAGTTGATTTGTTAATAAAAGAAGGCCAAATATTAACTTCTGTAGCAGGTTGTAAAAGAGATCTTGAATTATCATTACGATTTGCAAATGAAAAAAGAGCTAATCCTATTATTACTAATAGAATTCCATTAGAAAAAATTAACGATGCTATACAACTGATTATTGACCGAAAAATAAAAGGTCGAAGCGTAATTATGATGGATATGAAATAATCAAATTTCTAAATAATTAGAAAAGTAAAAAAAAGATATGATTAGAAAGATACATTTTTTTTTAAAACTTCCGATTACATTAATCGAAAAAAAAGAAGCCGGATATAAGGAATATTTTTTGGAAATTAATATTCCTGATATTAATTCTATATTGGAAAAATTATCAAACATATATAACCCAAAAATTAGGGAATTGAGTAATGAAGGTAAGCTAAATAAAGGTTACTTAATTTTTATCAATGGTCATTTTACTAATGACCTGTTTACAGAGATTCGCGATAATGATCATATTCTAATTATTCCCATTGTTACCGGTGGTTGATACCTTTTCTATGTAAAAAATAAACATAATGGAATGTCCTTAAGTTTACAAGGAGGAGTTTTAATGCATTATAAATTATTAGAAATTAATTTAAGTACTAAAAAAAATCGCATTTTGAGGTTGCCAAAAGAGATAATTAGA
>Ga0268276_1002161_pt1 | contig 17361 bp, 11 predicted proteins | sample saktaG_4_FD_190145 | JGI IMG/M metagenome (GOLD analysis project Ga0268276, IMG submission 190145) | Saline water microbial communities from Sakinaw Lake, British Columbia, Canada - sak_2010_1_5_45m | ecosystem: Environmental > Aquatic > Non-marine Saline and Alkaline > Saline ...
AGGATCAACGCATCGGCGCCATAATCCAGCATACGTTGAGCAATCGACTTTGTGGAGGCGAAACAGAGGACTTTAGCGCCGCTCTGCTTGGCCATTTCGAGCTCCTGTCCGCGCGGAATACTTCCGGCAAAAATGATGAACGGTAACCGCATCTCGGTGACCAACTGCAGATGCTCGCGATATAATGGAGCAATCGTAATCAGGTTCACCCCGAATGGTTTATCCGTCAGCTGGCGGGTTTCCTCGATCTGCCGGCGCAGAACGTCGATGGGCATATTGCCGGCCGCCAGGCTGCCGAAACCACCGGCATTGGCTACGGCGGAAACCAGCGGAGCATCGCTGACCCAGGTCATGGCTCCGCAAAGAATGGGATATTGGATACCGAAAAACGATGAGCCTCTCTTAAAAAAGCGCTGGGAAAATACTGTATTCATAGGTGTCCTTATCGGATTGAAACTCCAATGATTATTTATCGGTTTGACAGCATGATCAATGCTTTTTTCCGCTTATCCGGAATCGTGTATCAAAAACAGAGTTGGGCATCTTTTCCGTTTCAAATTTCATTCGAAACCACTAATCTTGAGTGGTTTTGTGACTGTCGTTCGTAGCATACTAATTTGCATAGTTTTGATACGAATCACAATCTAAGGTTTCAAAACGACAAAATAAGTGTTAGATTAAAGGCAGCCTAACCCAATACAGAAGATTTTGAAGATTATAATAGTATTTCTGCAATGATTATGAATTTTCGCCGGAAAATCGTACATTAAACTAAACAGGCTGATGAATACTCATGCAGCAGATTTCATTCTTCTATAAATCCGGGACTCTAAAAAGAATATACTCTTTATATCGAAGGTACTCCGGATATTTCAGTCTGGTTTTACCGGCCCTCTTCCTGCTGTTTGCCGGGTGTAAGGAGCCCAGCAAACCCGATATGAGGCCGCCTAGAGTGAGTATCATCCAGCCGGAGCCCGGCGCCATGATCGAGCAGATTACCGAGGTTGTTGCTGACGCCAGTGATAATCGCACACTCGAGAAAGTGGTATTTCTTCTCGATGAAAAAGTAATAGCCGAAGATTACACAATACCGTATAGTTTCAGCTGGTATGCGGCCTTTTGGGCTGACGACAGCGAACATACCTTGCGGGCTGTCGCCGTCGATGAAGCGGCCAATGAAAGCGCCTCCAAACCCGTCACCGTTACGGTTTCCAAAAAGGCCGCCGCTTCCCCCGTATTGCTCTATCCGCCAAATGATGCTGTAATCAGCAACCGCCGGCAGATCCCGCTTTTCTGGCACCCGCAAACCGACGCAGCCTACTATACGGTTGCAGTCGCCCGGGATACAAATTTCACCGAGATTGTCTTTTCCAATACAACTCCGGATACGGCCATCCTTACAACATCACTGGATATCGGTAAATATCACTGGATTGTTGTGGCTCAGAATTCATTCGGACTGATGGGCGCCTGGAGTTATTATCGCAGCTTCGATATCGAAGCGCCCCCCGCTCCGCGATTGCTGACCCCCAGTCAAAACTACTTCTTTAAAAGTACCGACAGCCTCAGTTTTAGCTGGCACTCCGTTCCCAATGCCGTGCAATATCAGTTCCAGATCAAATCCAGGCGCAATCCCAAACGCGTCCTGTACGAACAGACCCTGCCGGACACTTTTCTCACGTTATTACCGATGGGAGAACACTGGCACCAATGGTCGGTACGTTCGATTAATCAGGGAGGTCTCTCGGGTGAGTGGAGCCCCTCCCGGAATTATTTCTTCAGCCGCCCCGAAATTCTGCAATTTGTAACAGTCCCATCAGGGGAGTATTTATACGGTCCCAACGCTGTCACCAAGTTCCTCGAATACGATTTTGAGATCATGAAATATCCCGTGACCTGTGAACAGTACCTGCTTTTTTTGAACCAGGCCTATTCCAAAGGTAAAGTCGATCAGAACGGATTTGGTGACTATCCCGGTGATGAATTCTATCCGGCCGGCCGGTACCGGTACCTGGATATATCAATCCAGAAGACCGAACACGGCGATATCCGCTTCGGCAGCGATGTCGGCTATTTCGTGCTCGATCGGGAGGATTTCAAGGATCATCCGATCGCCGATGTTTCCTGGTTCGGGGCGTTTGCCTTTGCCCAATGGTATGGGCTTACCCTGCCCGATGAGTTCGAGTGGGAAAAAACCGCGCGCGATTATTCCAGCACCGAATTCCCCTGGGGCGACGACATCAGGTGTGAAAATGCGAATATCGCCGGCTGTAATCCCAGGGGTCTTTCCAATGGCACAACACCGGTCGGATATTATAACGGCGCGCATAATACGATCGACAGCCCCAGCCCATACGGCGCTTACGACATGTGCGGAAATGTTTGGGAATGGACCAATTCCTGGTTTGGCCAGGGTTTTGCCGACTCGCGTGTTATCAAAGGCGGCAGCTACTCCGAATCCATAGGAACCGAAACGGGCCTGCAAAGCCTATCTGCCTGGTACCGCTTTCCCAGAAAACCAGGCGAATTTAACGGCAAAGCAAATTCAGGCATCGGTTTTCGCTGCACAATCCGCATCAACCAGGAGTTGCCGGACGATTTCCTCGAATAATATTCATCATCAACGAAATGAAGCCGAAATCCAATCGCTGACGAATCCGGATCACCTCACAATGGCGAAACTAGTCGCAAAACAGAATTGTTTATTCGTAGCCGTTCGGATTGCGGGATTGCCAGTTCCAGGTATCCGCACACATCTCGTCCATTCCCTTCCGAGCCGTCCAACCGAGTTCCCTTTCGGCCAGCGAGGCATCCGCGTAACAGACGGCGATGTCCCCCGGTCTGCGCGCTACCACTCTGTAGGGAATCCGTTTTCCCGATGCTTCCTCGAAAGCCTTTACGATTTGGAGAACACTATAGCCCTGTCCCGTTCCCAGGTTATAGATCGTCAGGCAGGGTTTGCTGCGTAATTTTTCAAGTGCCTTTAGATGGCCCCGCGCCAGGTCGACAACATGGATGTAATCACGCACCCCGGTCCCGTCCGGAGTGGGATAATCATTTCCATAGATCGGCAGTTGCTTTAACTTGCCCACGGCGACCTGGCTGATATAGGGAAAAAGATTATTGGGAATTCCATTGGGATCTTCGCCGATCTCCCCGCTGAGGTGGGCTCCAACCGGATTGAAGTAACGCAGCAGGATGATATTCCATTCCCGATCGGATTGATATACATCCCGCAGAATTTCCTCGATGAACAGCTTCGTGCGTCCGTAGGGATTGGCAGTTTGCGTCGGAAAATCTTCGGTAATCGGAACGGTATGCGGATCGCCGTAGACCGTCGCCGAAGAGCTGAAAACGATGTTTTTGACGGCGTACCTGGCCATCATTTTTAGCAGAATCAGGGTGGCCGTAATGTTGTTATGATAGTACTCGACTGGTATTTTTACGGATTCACCGACCGCTTTCAAGCCGGCGAAGTGGATTACCGCTTCAAAGTCATACTGCCGGAAGATCTGATCCAGTTCCGCTTCGGAGCGCAGATCGATCTGATGAAAATGCACCGTTTTACCGGTGAGTCGTTCCACGCGCCGTAACGCTTCCCTTTTACTATTACATAGATTATCAACGACTACCAGATCATATCCCGCCTGCAGTAATTCCAGGCAACTATGACTGCCGATATAACCGGCGCCTCCCGTTACTAAGATATGCATAATTTTACCATGGCCTGTTCCTCGATTCCGGTTCGCCGATAATCGGAGTATTTACCCTCATAGTATCTCTTCTTGAATAAACCCAATCCATTTTGTTTAGATTAAAACAATGCAACGAATAAACCAAATTATATTTTCATACGTGTCGTGGTATGACTGGAATTTTCAAATTCTGTGGTTCACCGAAAGACTCTTCCATGGAGCGCGCAACGCGCTTAGCTGCGTCCTGCCCAACGGATATTCATCCCATTCACCGTTTCGATAAATCTGTCCATTGGCTGGGAAAAAGCGAAAATATTTGGTTCGACACAATGTTAATTCAAAAAAATGTCATATATTTAGTTGATGATTTCTGGGTAATTGAAACAAGATTAACAAAATCCTTAACAATGAATTTGTAAGACGTGACATCCCTCAGACCAAAATATTTCGATCTTCTGTTCTGTCTCCTCATCCTATTGGGTAGTCTACATTCATTGCTTGCTGATACATTTATCGTAATTCAGCGGGGGAATCTGCGCAAGACTCCCAGTACGGACAGCATAGTTATCGGCAAACTTGACGTGGGTCTGGAAGTGACGGTCAAGGAACAAAAAGATGAATGGTATAAAATCCAGGTGACTCCCGATTTAGAGGGATGGGCCCACAAGATATTGCTCAGCTCCATGAGCAGTGATTCCCTGCAGTCCTATGATATTCTGACTGTCAATCGATACGGCAATTTACGCCGGGGGCCTGGTACGGAATATCCGGTGATCGCCAAACTGATCCCTGATCAAAAGCTGCTCTCCGTCGAAAAAAACGGCGAGTGGTACAAAGTTATGTACGCCGATAACGATTTTGCCTGGATCCATCAGGTATTGCTGCAATCAACCGAATCTAAAGGTCCCGTTCAGCCTCAAAATAAAGTCATCATCCAAAAAAGCGGCAACGTTCGATCCGGCCCCGGAACGGACTTCACCGTAATCGAAAAAGTATCACCCAACGAGAATGTGGCTCTTCTGGAAGAACAGGGCGAATGGCTCAAGATTCGATTATCCGATGAGCTTTCCGGATGGATTCATAAGATGCTGATTCAATCGGAAATTGTAGATATACAAAGCGAAATTCCCATTCCTCCTGAAAGCACTCCGTCCGATACATCCATCTCGATCGTCAAATATATTACTGAGGCCAAAGCACTGCGTAAAAGCGCTGATTACTCGCGGGCAGTGCAATATTATCAGACTGCACTTGCAGAGCTCGAAAAACTTTTAAAAGATTATGGCGATGACGAATGTGTGCGCTTTTATTATACAAAATGTCAATATTCCCTGCTTCAATCGATCAATCCCAATGATGACAGTCGGGTTTCGAAAGCACTGGAGACGGCTAACCGCATTAAGGCCGGATCCGATTGTTTTCCTCTGGCCAGCCAGTGTGCCACATCATGGTCGCAGGCCACAAAGATTCGATCCCTCCTGCTGAACATACTCTCCGAAGACCGGGAAACTATTCGGTCTGTTCTGGCCGATATCGAAAAATGCCCCGACTATTTCCCGTTGGCTTCAGAAGCTGAAGCCTATCGCTTTATCGGGCTGTACTATCTGTACCTGCAGGGCGAATACCGCCGTGCAGCCGAATGTTTTCAGCGATGCTGCACGATTTACGGCGCCCTCATTGATAACGGCATCGAATTAAACGCGACTCATACCGAATATCGCTTCCGTGCCTATGTGGAATCCGGTATCGCCTATTCCAAAATTAAAAAATACCAGGAAAGTTTCAGCGCCTTCGACCAGGCCCATACTATCGCCCGCACAGCCAATAATGAAAAGTGGATGAAATACTACCAGAAGACGCTCAGCGTACTTTCCAAACAGAACTGACCGGCACCCGGGAAACGATTGCCCGGCGGTCCGTATTTATATATCCAATCCAACGAAAATCTAAGCCGCCAAGTCTACCTCCGACTTATAGACGCTGATGAACCATTTCCTTCTCATTATGCTCCAGTAAAATTAAAAATGGTAAAAACGATGACGATTCATAGAGTCATCCCGATCATTCGTCTGCTTGTGCCTGGCGTTCCCGTCCAGGCCGGGTGCATCTTTCCGGTAAAATGAGTTGCGCCGGATTTTAGAATCATCTAGATTTACTCAATTCCTGGTGAAATCCATGAACGAAAAAGAAAAACAACTGCAGAGTGCGATACGAACGGCCTTCACTGGTGTGTGCACTGCAACCATTGCCACAGCTATCACTGTTACCGGTGCCATCACATCCAATTCCGTCGCAATTATAGCCGATATGCTGGCCACGATTTTCGAATTCCTGGCCATTTTGCTCTCCTGGCTAACCCTGCGTCGTATCTGCCGGCACGATGCGGGTACCTTTAACTATGGGTACGGAAAACTCGAAGGGCTCGTCAGCATGGCGGTGGCCGTCATGATGTTTCTCTCACTCGGCATCGTGGCTTTTAACGCAGTTCGCCGCTTCGGCCAGCCCCAACTTATCGCTGGTTTCGGAGCATGGCTTATGCTGATGGCGCACTTCATTTTCGGCTTCATCAACGGTTCCCTGTTCTTCCGCAGTTTCAAACTGGCGCGGCAACAGCAATCGTCATTGCTCTCCTCCCAGGCCCGCCTCTTCGCGACCAAGGCTTTCGCAAATATTTGTATGGTCGCCGCACTGAGCACCGGCCTTCTGCTGCAGCATTACCGCTGGGTGTCCTATATCGACCCGGCTGTTTCCATACTGATCGCGGCCGGGATGTTCTTCGGAGCGTACAGCATTATCAGAAAAAACATCAGCGATCTGTTGGACAAGACTCTCGAAGAACATTTCCAGATACTAATACTGCGGGAATTGTCTGCTTTCTTCGAAGACTACACCGCCTTCCACGGCCTGCGTTCGCGTAAATCGGGCAAGAACATTTATATCGAAGTCTTCCTCGAATTCGACGGATCGAAGCCGCACGCCGAAGTGCAGCGCATTATGGATCGCATTAAAGCAGCGCTCGAAACCGTAATCCCCGATAGCGACGTAACCATCGCCTCCACAATAAAACCAATCTGATCCGATCGGTCTTCACTTTTCACCTTTTTTATCTTGATGAGTACACGACAGCGATAGCAAATCGGCTGCCTTTTATCGACGGGAATTTGGAGCCTACTCTGAGAAGCGTCGTGAAGAATGATATCCAAGGAAAAGACTCCTTCCAGAGGGCCCTTCTGCGAGTCGATAAAAACAAATGTCATCAGGCTGGAATCCGAAAATCAGATTATGCTTTTCACATATGGCAGGGTACAATTTTTTACCTGGTAAATTCCGCTGCTTGATCTACTCCACAACACAATCCAAAGCACAGCTTTTTATCCGCGATAGCCACAGTATCCGACCTGGATAATATTCCGTTTGACTTGCTCAATTCTTATGCTTAAGATCGAATTAACAATGCTTTGCAAAGATACAATCTGTGTTTTTTATATTGTTCTGCCCGGAAAGATTGAACGGTCGCCTCGGGTTTCATTGCCGAGGTTTAAGAACATATCGCACGTTGGATAGAAAATCCAAGGTAGTCGAACAAAATCTAAGGAGAAATTCAACTATGAAAAAAGAATTTTCAATCAGAGCCATTCTGGTAGGCGGTTTTGTGCTGTCTTTCATTTTCTCCGTGCATGCCGAGATCAAGCTGCCGGCCCTTGTCGGCGATAACATGGTCATCCAGCAGGGAGTCAAAGCCCGTGTATGGGGTTGGGCTGAACAAGGCGAAACTGTTTCCGTAACGATGGCCGGTCAATCCGCGATGGATACAACGGATGCCAAAGGTCAATGGGAGGTCCGGATCGGTCCTTTCCTGCCGGGCGGCCCTCATGAGATGGTGATCTCCGGAAAAAACACGATTGTTCTTCAGAATGTTCTCGTCGGTGAAGTATGGATTGGATCTGGCCAATCCAATATGGAATGGCAACTGCAAAATTCAGCAAATGGTGCCGAGGAGGTTTCCAATGCGAACTACCAGCAAATCCGTCTTTTCACCGTGACTAAGGCCATTTCCCTGACACCCCGGGAAGACGTAGTCGGACAGTGGCTGGTATGCACACCAGAGGTAGCAGGGACTTTTTCGGCAGTCGCTTATTTTTTCGGACGGGAGCTGCACCAGACCCTCAAAGTCCCGGTCGGTTTGATTCATTCCTCATGGGGCGGTACACCTGCCGAAGCATGGACCAGCCGTGAAACGCTCGCCTCAGACCCGGAGCTTAATTCGATGCTGGACAGTCTGGAGCAGGCATTGCAAAATTTGCCAGCGGCTTTAAGCAAGTATAAAAAATTGCGGGCTGAATGGGAAGAAAAGAATTTTCTCCAGGATCCTGGCAACCAAGGATTGGAGCTCGGTTATGCGCGCTATGATTACTCTGGTAAGGACTGGCAGACCATGAATCTTCCGTGCCTGTGGGAACCAGCGGGACTCCTGATAGACGGTGCTGTCTGGTTCCGAAAAAATCTGAAAATCCCGGAAACCTGGGCAGGTAGAGATCTCAAACTGAAATTGGGACCGATTGACGATTTCGACAATACTTATTTCAATGGCGTACAGGTCGGCCATATTGGAAATGAGACGTTAAACTACTGGACCGTTCCCAGAGAATATACGATTCCGGGTTCACGGGTACGTGCCGGACGCAATGTAATCGCCATAAGAGTTTTCGACCATACCGGTGACGGAGGATTCACCGGTTTACCTACCGATATGTCCCTTTCTCTTCCGGGTTCGGAACCAATTCCACTCGCCGGTGAATGGTTTTACAAAGTGGAAATGGCGGCAGAACCAATCCAGGTAAACTATTCTTCCGCGCCCGCCATGCCGCTGGGAGGAGGAAATCCGAACACACCGACCGTGTTATATAACGCTATGATTGCGCCTTTGGCGAATTACGCCCTGCGTGGTGCGATCTGGTACCAGGGCGAATCGAACGCGGATCGTGCCCGTCAATATCAAAAACTTTTCCCCATGATGATCCGAAACTGGCGCGCAGCATGGGGCGAGGGAGATTTTCCATTCTTATATGTACAACTTGCGAACTACATGCGGAGAAAATCGGAACCGGATGAGAGCCATTGGGCGGAATTGCGTGAAGCCCAATTAATGACACTCAGTGAACCTGAAACAGGAATGGCGGTGATCATCGATATCGGCGAAGCAGACAATATCCACCCAAAGAACAAACAGGGTGTCGGACACCGTCTTGCGCTCTGGGCATTGGCCAAAACCTACAATCAGGACATTGAATTCTCCGGTCCTCTCTGCGAATCATTTGTCATTGAGGACAATAAAATACGGGTGCAGTTCTCTCATGCCGAAGGACTTTGCACAGGCGACAATAGCGTGGTCAGGGGATTTGCTATTGCCAGTTCGGATGGAAAATTTGTATGGGCGGAGGCAAATATCAAAAATAATGAAGTGATCGTCTGGAATGACACAGTGACACATCCTATGGCAGTGCGTTATGCATGGGCTGACAATCCGGAAGCAAATCTATATAATGCGGCCGGACTCCCCGCCTCACCTTTCAGAACGGACATTCATCCTTAATCAAACTGAGGCTAGAGCAAAATAAGATAATGACATGAAATAGGCGACTAACCATAGCGCGAACCCTCAACTGCCCCGGGGGTTTCAGTGAGATAGTGGGCGCTTCGAGCGATTCGATGAATTTTGGAAGTTGTGGTTTTTTGAAGAATTCGATGATAAACAAGAAATATACTGTTCCAACTCAGCGTGGTTGAACGGTTGAACGTCAAGCCCGATTAAGGCATGACCTGAAAGATAAAATTGTCGGAGGATGACATTATGGACATTGAACGAAACAAATCATCGCTGATCGTGAGGGCAATGTTGAATAAGATATTGGTAGTCCTGCCCTGCCTATTCTTAATTGTGTTCAATTCTCAGAATGCTCCGGTAAAAGATTCAGACAGTAAAGTAAATACTGGTAAAATCAAAACCATTGAAAAAAGAAAGGGACCGTTTAAAATCCATACAAGAGAGTTTACTGTCATTCTTAACCTCATGAAATATGAAGGTGCTCCATCTGGTTTTGATGAGACAATTGAATCATTCTCAATTGTGGATAATGAAGGAAAAGTTCATTATCAGAAATCGTTCAATGTTGAATATGGCGATGAGGGATTTATTGAGAGCATAGGAATATCGGCATTTAGACTTGACAGTATGGGCAAAAAAGGATATCGATATGAATCAGGAAAACTGAAAGAAATTATTTCCCAAGAACAGGAAGGTGCCGGATTAATTCTATATTATGGTTTTGCTCCCAGCGCACCCTCTTCGGGAGTCTCATGCCAGGTGTTTACCTTGAAAGGAGAAAATTTGGTCCCCCTATTTTTACCTTTGACCGTTTACGGACAGATATATGATCTGCCCCATGGGAGCGATCCGGAGGCATTGAAACTGTTGGACGGGAATACCATGAAGTTCGGGGTTTGGACAGGATGGTTTGAGGTCATCGTTCCCGTTATGGTATTCGACGAACTGCGAGTAGCGCCTTCGCACTATAATGCCGCTTTTGATTCCAATGCCTTCGAGGTGATAGTCGAGAGAAGAAATACTGAAGAAGAAACCTTTGTAAGGCTTTTCGATCATCCTGATGCATCGACCCCGCCACAACATGTGATTATAAAGGAAAACACAAACGTCGAATTTTTAAACGCCTACACAAAGGTATCCATCAGATCGGGCATTGCTGAGTGTGTAATTTCCACAGATGAAATGCCCTGGTTAAAGCTGCGAATTGATGAAAAAGAGGGATTTGTCAGAGATGCGGAAGATCTTCTGGCATTAGGGATACATCCAGCGGGCTGAGTGAATAAAAATGGGAGAACTTAGGGGGAAACGATACATAAATTTTAAATGGTCTTATGCGTAATAGAATTACCGCGTTTGTCTAACCGATCAATCCACCTGATCTCTATTCCGACGGCATCCCTAACGTTATGTGATTTCAAACGTCACTATAAGCTGCGCACCTGAATGTCGAGAAATTAGCCCCAATTGCCGGTTCTTTTAAAACCTTTGTATTCCTGAAACAGGATTTGTATAATGGAAATAGCTGTTGAATCCCGGCATGATGATGAATAATTGAATATCATGATTCGTTATATCGTTTTTGGTATCACCTACGCTTTCGCAGCGGCGGTTCAGCCCGGACCGTTTCTGACTTATATCATATCCCAGACACTGCATAGGGGCTGGAAACCCACGCTACCCGCCGTCCTGGCACCTCTTCTCAGCGACATCCCGATTGTTCTGCTGGTGTTGCTGTTGCTGAGCCGGATAGATGAGGAATTTTTCCGGTTCCTGCACAGCGGCGGGGGAATCTTCCTCGTTTACCTGTCATACCGGGCTTACAAGGCCTGGAGGGATTTCGATTCCGAATGCGTCATCAATATCAGATCGGGTCAACAGACCCTGCTGAACGCAGCCGTTGTTAATATTCTGAATCCCAATCCCTACATCGCCTGGAGTCTGATCATGGGGCCGCTGTTTCTGGAAGGCTGGCGGGCAGCACCGGTGAACGGCATAGTCCTGCTTGTCGCTTTTTACGGGACAATGATCCTCTGCCTGACCGGGATCATTCTGCTCTTTTCCTTTGCCCGAAAGCTGGGTCCCCGGGTGAATCGCATCTCGTTAGGCCTGTCCGCACTCGCCTTAGCCTGTTTTGGCATCTATCAATTCTGGTTGGGTATTCATCCGTAATACGGACCAGAATCGTTGAAACAAATTTCCCGAACAGGAGAAAATGAATAAATTGCGTGGCAGCTATCATATTGTTACAGATTTCCTACTCCTTTTAGCGATTTTCTGCATATTGGCTTGTGAAGATCGGCAAAATCGGGAGTTACCATGGTTCGAGGCGCATGCTATAGCTATCGACAATGCCGATCCGCTCTCTCCGGAACCCGACCTTGCCGCATTACGGGAAATTATCGGGGACGCCCGGGTGGTGGGACTGGGTGAAGCGACCCATGGGACCAGCGAGTTTTGGGGGTACGTCAGAAAATCTCAGAGTACCTCGTGGAAGAAATGGGCTTCACGGCAATTCTGATGGAAGCCGGTTTCCCGAACTCACTGTATCTCGACGATTATGTAGCCCGGGGCGAAGGCAGCGCTGAGGAAGCCCACCGGAGGCTCGATACTTGGCCCTATGAGGAAATGCGCACCCTCATCGATTGGATGCGAGCCTACAATCTTGAAAATGCCGGTCAGTACCGTATATTGCACTACTTCGGCTACGATTGTGCCTTCCGCAGCTGGCACGAAGCCATCGGTTTGATTGCAGAGTACCTGCAAGTCGTCGATACGACCGCCGTCGCTTGGATCACGGAACTACTCAATAACTATACGGTACTGGATGCCGAACTTGTTCTCGACTATTTTGTGTCCAACGCCGAAAAGTTCATCGAAAAGAGCACTGACGCCGCTTACCGGTTGAACCTCAGAATCGTCCAAAACCTGATGCCCAGCTGGACCGTCTGGCACAATCTTGAAAACCGTCTCCCGGACCTCGCTATCCGGGACGAGTTCAACTACGGCAACGTTAACTGGATCATCAACAATTTGTTAGACGGCGGGAAAGTGATTATCTGGGCGCATAACGGGCATGTCGGCAACACGATATTGAATGACGGCCAGGGCGGTCCGGCTCAAATGCTTGGTCACCGGCTGAAAGCTCAACTTGGGGACGACTACTATACGATCGCAACCGAATTTTATGCAGGGCAATTTCTGGCATGGGACATCTGCCCGGGCCACGAATATGCCTTCGTCACCCATGATGCAGCCCTGCCGTTCGAAGGCTGTTATGCCTTTCGGTTCCATCAGGAGGGAATTCCCCTTTTCTTCCTCGACCTCAGGGAAATAGATTATTCGCTGGAGGAGGCAGCCTGGCTTGCCGGTTCCCTGCAGCTGCGACATATCGGCGCCTCCTACTGTACAGATAAGGATTGGCCGTATCACTACCGGCGCATATCGCTGCCCGATGAATATGACGGAATCATCTACTTTGAGGACACGAGTCCGGTGACTCCGGTCAGTTTCACGCCTTGATGAAGTGACTTTTGGTAATTACGAATTATTTTGTTATCGTTGAATCAAACTGAAAACTACGGAAAATACGAGACCAGAGAGTCAAAGATGAGAAAAAATGTCGGATATTTGCTGTTACTCATGGTGGGCTTGTTTCTCGCCGCCTGCACGATTAACCGCCTGGATGAAGGCAAGTCGGTCATCACGCTCAAAGAAAATGCAGCCGGGAATCCCGTCACGATTTCACTGACGAAAGGAGCCCGGTGGTCCCATAAATTTACGCCCGGTCCCTTCGTGATTTATGTTTATCCCCAGGTTGTTTTCTGGATCGAGAACGGAAACGGGGAGTTATTGGAAACCATCTACATTACGGGCACAAACGGGAAATACTCCAAGAACGCCACCAAAAAGAAACTGGACGATGAATTCTTTCGCCAGTGCTTCCCCGTCTGGGCCGATAAATTGATCCAAGCACATAAAAAGCTGCCCACCGCCGATGATCCTTATCCCGATACAATCACCAGCGCCACGCCGCAGAGCAGCTTTGATCTGAATACCAAACTGGGAGAAATGCCGGCTCTGTTCACAATCTACGCTGAGGTCAACAAGTCCATGGACTACAACGAAGTCTACACCAAAGAGGCAACTGACTGGGTCGGGCAACCGTCCGTTGTTTATGCGGCCGAGATCGGTGAAATCGTCAAAGGGCAAGCGTATTCGCTCAAACCGGTCGGTCATAGCGCTATCGTGTCCGATGACGGCAGCCTGCACCGGGATTTCGAGGGTATCGATACGGCGCTCGAACTGGTCAGCGAAATTCACGTGGTCTTCCAATAAAATGGAGTTGTATCGCCGGCCTATTCAAGCCCCTGATGCATCAATGACCGAACATTTGCCGTAAGATGGATGCCGCAGCAATGATAATTCTATTATCTAGAGCTGCCGCGATAAACTGAACACAATCCATCTTCCGGCCTGGGAATAGGGAATCCGTACGGTGCCCCCCAATCGGGTATTCTGATCCAACAGATTAAACACCGACAATCCCAGTTCCGTGGCCTTCGCACGTCCCAACTGGTAGCGGATACTCCAGTCGAGGCGCAGGGCCGCTCCGATTTCTTCGATGGAGCCCTGATTCGCACCGGCCGCAATCGGCGATTGAATGCCCATATGCCACAACGCTGATATGCCCGAAACGAGCCGGTTTTCGAGAAAGCGACCGGAAATCCCGAATGAGCCGTAGAGCTTTGGGAAATTCTTGATCGAGTTGTCCGCCATGATCCAGGTCGTCTCGCTGAGCTCGTCCGTGAACTCCTTGACGGCCAGCAGATAGGAAACATTCGCAAAAACATCGATAATATTCTTCCGATAATACAGATCCATCTCCGCACCCTGCATACCGAGTTTCCCCAGTGACGTATAGCGCGCGGGAACCAGCGAGAGATCGCGGGTGAGCAGGTTGCGATTGATATTCAGGAAATAGAGTAATTTCGCGCCGAAATCCTTCCGGACGGTCTCGGCCGTCAGCATGTAGCTGTCCAGTGTTTCCGCTTTCAGCCAGGGCCCCCCGGCATAGCTGGTCGACGGATCGGCATAGCGATAGAAATAGCCCGGGGCCGTGAAGGATTTATTGTAGATGGATTTCAGCGTCAGTCGCTCATCCCGGAAGGGCTGGTAAATGACGGCTACCCGCGGACTCAACTGCGAGCTGCTTTTCTCCACGCCGCTTCTCTTCTCCTCGGCGGCCGGGTCCGGATAACGCTGATTTTCAGCACTCTGACGATAGTCATCACCCTTGACATGCAAATCGTAGCGCAGTCCGAAGTCCGCCCAGAGATTATCACACAGCGGTTTTTTGATCTCCGCATAGGCCGAGTAGAGATGCTCCGTTCGGAGCGCATCGAACAGACCGTCCGGTTTCTCGCGGAAAAGCCCCCCCTCGGTGGGTATTTTAATCAGCTGATTATCAACAATTACCGACGTGAAATTGGCCGTGAAGCGGTCCTGAATCGGCACCGTCCGGTAGGCCTCCGCACCCCAGAGCAGTTTTGCGTCCTTCCAGTCATAAGTCCCAAAATATTCCAAACCCGCCCGGTAGGCCTCGACATTGAGATCGAAAAGCTCGCCGAGGCTGTATTCCAGCCTTTCCTCCTGCCCCCACTCCGCCGGAACGGACAGATCGCGCAGGGGATTGGGATTTTCGAACATGCGCAGACGGCTGTAGGTGTAATTTACGGTGAGTGTATGATCGACATCCCCGGTTGAAAAATGGCGATCCGCATCGAAAATGATATAATTGTGCTGTTCACCAAACAGGCGGTCCGCGTAGATCGAACTCCAGTAATCGTTATTTTTGACATCCTGCCAGACCAGTTGCCCGTCAGCACCTCGGGGTTGCTGGTAGACGCGCGATTGAAGGATCAAACTCAGATCCCATCTCCGGTTGGAAAAATGGGTGATTAACCCGCCGGTCGGAAATTTGAACTTGTCGATAATTTCCTGCCCGTTAACCGCCTGGCGGGCCCCGTCCTGCGCGGAGGAGACATCCAGTTCCTGGCCGTCGATCGTCACGGCGTGAGCGAACACTTCGATCCGGCTGCCCCGGGCCGTTTTGGTTCCATAGTTAAAGCCCAGGTTGCGATAGCCATAATTGCCGAGCGCCACATGAACGTCGCCGCCATCCAGCTCTTCGCCGCTCAAGGTTACGACATTGATCACGGCAGTCAGCGCCGATCGTCCGTAGCTGATGGAATTCGGCCCACGCACGATTTCGATCTGTTTCACATTGCTCAGGGAAATGTTGTAATCGACATCAGTCAGGTTCCAGAGATTCTCGGTCACACGCTTACCGTTGATCAGCAACAGGAATTTCTGGTTGGTGCTGGCGTGGACGCCGCGAACTCCGAGAATCTTATCGTTCACATCCTGGATCGACCAGAATCCGGGCGTGTACTGCAAAACATCGTAGAGCGTGCGGTAGCCGAAGGCCCGGATCATCTCCCGCGTAACGACGTTGACCGGAGCGGCGCTCGTCAGGCTCTTTTCGGGCAGCCTGGAAACCGCGCTGATCTCTGCATTCATGATCTCTGCCGGAGTTCCGCCGGGAGCCGCTTCCCCGGCCAGGCTAAATTGTCCGATGATCGTCACCGGCGCGAATAGACCTATCAGAAAAAATCTTCGCATCTCAATCCTCCTCTGGCTTTGTATCCCGATCCCATCTTGAACATTACAAGCCCGGGCAGTTGGTAATATGACACAAGGTATTTCATCGATGATGTAATATAACGAATCAGCCGGTCAACGGGGCATAAATCCGCCGGATAATAACCGGAAATCAATCAACAGCAGCACAGCAATAGTACCCACGTAATTGTCATAAAAACATAGAGTATCCGACAACTGAAACATTATCCGGCCCGGGTAATATTCCGATTGACTTGATCAAATCTCATGTTTAACGTTGAATTAACAATGATATTTGAAGAGACCATCCGGAATTTTATACGACAGGAAAAGCTGGCTATAAACAGATATCCGGGTCACTCATGCATATGTTAAGGGTGTTGATTCCTTATTGCCATCGTAAACGTTTTGAGGAGCAGTGAGAACGTGGCAAAAGTCACTGAAGATTTGGAGAGAATGACTTTCGAAATTCCTAAACTCTGGGACAGGGATTGGGCCGAGGCAATCGAATCGGCAGAGGAACCTGAGAAAACAATCCTCCGTATCCAAAGAAGAGCGGCCCTTATTCTAAAGGATAGGGAGCAATTCCAAGTGACATTTGCTCGTCTTGCTTGGTTGAATATCTGGAGTAAGACCTTTTCCGCTTTAGACGGTACCCTATGCGCTCTCGCAAAAAACTCAATTTATCTTCTTCGAATCCTCACGAGGACAACCTTCGAACTGCAACTACACCTACTCACGATAATGAAACCCGTACTCGATCTATATGAGCAAAGACAAGTATCGGTTCTAGCTCAGTCCAAGAAAGAGAAAGAGGCCGCGTCAATTAATCGACTCGAAGCATACGCAAATTGGTGCATTTGGAATGATAGACTTCACTACAAACAAATTCTTAAACCGGACACACTTGAAGCTGTCTGGGACCCCGAATCAACGCTTAAAATCCTCAATGATCCCGATTCACCCTTGTCATACGAAGCTATCTTTGGGAAACTCGATATCGAGATAAATAATAAGGAACTCAAGAAAGGGCGGCTCATACAGCAAGATGTCGGTTGCCATAGAATTCGCCGATTGGAAACTTGGCTCAACCACCCTGTTCTTGCTTCTTGGCACGAAACGATGAAGTTCCTTGCGGGTCGTAAGGAAAAGAACTTTGTCACCTTTTTCTCCCTCGTGGGGGAAACCTCAATGGGGGTCCCGAAAGGGATGGAAAACCTTGAACTTTCCTTTGCTTATCCCGTGTACAATGAAGGGTTGCACTTGCAACAAAAAAGTAGACACATAAATCTCATTGATTATTCTGATAATAATTTTCAAGGTACTTCACTGGTGTCTGATAATCCAAAGCGGCATGGATACGTTTTCGAGGATAAAATA
>Ga0268276_1002162_pt1 | contig 17356 bp, 15 predicted proteins | sample saktaG_4_FD_190145 | JGI IMG/M metagenome (GOLD analysis project Ga0268276, IMG submission 190145) | Saline water microbial communities from Sakinaw Lake, British Columbia, Canada - sak_2010_1_5_45m | ecosystem: Environmental > Aquatic > Non-marine Saline and Alkaline > Saline ...
GATGGATTTGTAGAGATTCGTGTACCAAAAACAACAATCACCGAGAGTGTTGCTGATATTCAATTCTATATTACAGGTGATAATCCTGCTTACGGCACTTTTGATGCCTGTCCAGACGATGAAGTTGTAACAGAATGGGACCAGACTGGCAACCCTACTTCATTGGATAATTATGTAACTGATGTTTCTCTCCCTGTCGAACTTACCGGATTCAAAGTGGAGTTTCGGAGTGGAGGAGTATTGGTGTCATGGACGACTGAATCGGAGATTGAAAACCTCGGATTTCTCGTAAGTAGAAAGTTGAAATTGGAAAGTTCAAATTGGGAAGAGATTGCCAGTTATGTGTACGATGCATCTCTGGAAGGGCACGGCTCAACCACGGAAAAACATGAGTATCAATTCACCGACACGGCAGTCCTGTCCGGTGTAACATATCAGTACCGGCTTGGAGATGTGGATTATAACGGAAAAGTGACCTGGCATAAGTCAGTCGAGATCAAGGTTAATGCTGAGGACGTAAAGATTCCGGTTGAGTTTGGTTTACAACGCGCCTATCCGAATCCGTTTAATCCTACTACAACGATTTCTTATCAGTTACCGTCGGCGTCATTTGTAAAAGTCTCCATTTATGACGTCAGGGGCAAACTCGTTGAGACATTGGTTAATGAGCAAAAAGATCGTGGTAGTCATTTGGTTGTCTGGGATGCGGGCGGTCTGAGTTCCGGGATTTATATTTATAAAATTGAAGCGGGAGAATATAGCGAGGTAAATAAGTGTTTGCTGGTAAGATAGAGTTTAATACACCTGTCAGGTTTACAAGATTAATCTAATCTGATGGAGAAATATTTAATAAACCTGACAGGTGTGAAGAAAAGCATTGGTAAACCGTTAGAATTTAAATGAATATTTCTTTAAAGTATTAATCAATAAATTAGTAGGAGGTTATCATGGCAGATAGTGAAAAAAAACAGTCGGGAGATGAGCCCGGTATTCATATTGATTTAGGTTTGGGGAATCTTTTTAAGGGTATTGGCAACTTTGTTGATCTTGTTGGTAAAATGTCGGAAAAAGGCGAGGAATTTGTAGAAAAAACAAAAGAATTCCAGGGAGAAGGAGCCCTGAAAGACCTAAAAGGAGTCTATGGGTTCTCCGTAAAAATGGGGCTGGGTGGTAAACCCACCGTTGAGCCTTTTGGCAACGTTAAATCCACTCCGAAGGGACCAGTTGTTGAAGAAACTCGCGAACCTATTGTTGATATTTTTGAAGAGGATAGCGAAGTTCAGATAGTAGCTGAAATGCCGGGTGTAAATGAGCAGGATGTAAAATTGGAAATAAAAGGTGATGTGCTTATCCTGTCTGCTGAGGGAGTAAAAAGAAAATATCGCAAAGAAATTCTGCTGCCTACGCAGGTAGAACCGGAAGCGTTATCTCGCTCACATAAAAACGGAGTATTTGAAGTTCGCTTTAAGAAAAAATAATCAAGAACGGAGACTAACTATGAACATCCCTGGGCAAATTACATTACGAGTTGCGGAGTCTTTACCGAAAGATGTTGGCAGGGGCATTGCCAGACTTGATCCCGAATTGATAAAAAAAATCAAAATACAGATTGGCGAAACATTAGAGATTGAGGGTAAAAGAAAGACTGTCGTTAAAGCTATGCCAACTTTTCAAGATATGCGTGGAAAAGGTATTGTCCAGATTGATGGACTTATTCGCCATAATGCCGGTGTTGGAATTGATGAGAAAGTAACTTTGGCACCGGTTGAATCTCAACCAGCCAGAAAAATATTACTTACTCCATTAACTGTTTCATTATCAGGAAGAACAAGACATAGCTATCTTGGAAAAATAATGGAAGGTCTTCCTGTAATGGTTGGAGATAAGATTCGGGCTCTGCTTTTCGGAACTACGGCTCAGGAATTCCTGGTTTCAAAGACTTTTCCCGACGGCCCCGTTGTGATCGACTCCCAGACGGCAATAGAAATTGCCGAAGAAAAAACGGCTGAAGCGGTTAAGGGACGTATATCCTATGAAGACATTGGCGGATTACACAGGGAGATTCAACGTGTTCGGGAAATGATCGAACTTCCTCTTAAATATCCCTCTATTTTCAAAAGACTCGGTATTGAACCGCCAAAGGGAGTTCTGCTGATCGGTCCACCGGGAACAGGGAAAACCTTGATCGCCAGGGCTGTCGCCCAGGAAACCGAAGCCTACTTTCTGTCGGTAAACGGTCCGGAAATAATCCATAAGTTTTACGGCGAGAGCGAAGCCAATTTGCGCAATATCTTCCAGGACGCCGAAAAACATGCGCCCAGTATCATTTTTCTGGATGAAATAGACGCCATCGCTCCCAAGCGGGAAAAAGTCATCGGAGACGTAGAAAAACGCGTGGTCGCGCAACTGTTGGCTTTAATGGATGGTATGAAATCCAGAGGCCAGGTTCTGGTGATTGGCGCTACGAATATACCCAATGTTCTTGATCCGGCACTCAGGAGACCAGGAAGATTTGACAGGGAAATCAGTATTGGGATTCCTGATAAAAACGGCCGTAAGGAAATCCTGGAAATCCATACCAGAGGCATGCCTCTTGGGGAGGATGTCGATCTTGACCGGTTGGCGGCCGTTACTCATGGATTTGTCGGCGCCGATCTGGAAGCCGTTTGCCGGGAAGCGGCCATGAGCTGTCTGCGGAGTTTTTTCCCGAAGGTAGATTTTAGTTCTGACTATATACCTTATGAAGAGCTGAGCAGTTTGAAAGTGACTCAACAAAATTTCCAGGAAGCCCTCAATGAAGTAGAACCCAGCGCCATACGGGAAATTGCTATAGAAATTCCCAATGTAAAATGGGGAGATGTAGGGGGACTGGATGAAATCAAACAGCGTCTCGTAGAATGCATTGAATATCCGTTAAAATATCCCGAACTGTTTCAAAAAGCGGATACCGCGCCGCCTAAAGGTATTTTGCTCTATGGAAGTCCGGGTACCGGCAAGACCCTGCTTGCCAAAGCCGTAGCCACGGAAAGTGAAGCCAATTTCATTTCAGTAAAAGGACCTGAAATATTATCCAAGTGGATTGGTGAAGCCGAACAAGGCATTCGCGAAATATTCAGAAAGGCGCGGCAATCGTCGCCAAGTATCATTTTCCTGGATGAAGTAGAAGCGCTTGCTCCCGTTCGATCCGCTGCCAGGGGTGACTCCGGTGTGATAGATCGTGTATTGAGTCAGCTGCTTACGGAAATTGACGGAATCGAAGAACTCAGAGGTGTGACTATCCTCGCGGCCACCAACCGCTTGGATATGATTGACCCGGCCTTACTGCGCTCCGGAAGGTTAGAAGTGCATCTCGAATTACCGGTTCCCGACGCTCCGGCCCGCAAAGCAATTCTAACTATTCATTTAGGTAAAAAACCGGTTTCCAGTGATTTTTCGACGGACTGGCTCGTTGCTGAAACCGAAGGGTTGGTTGGTGCAGACCTGGAATCAATTGTGCGGGGAGCTGCCCTGCGAGCAATCAGTGAATTCGTGAATACAAAAGAAAAGGATTTGGAAAAATTTGTAATAATGAAAAAACATTTTCTTGCGTCATTAAAAGAGGCTATCGGCTGATGCGGAATCTCTATATTTTTCCTATTATTCACACCGATATTGAGTTGGGCAGCTATGGCCCTGTTTATAGAAAATATTTTATTAGAAAAAATGGCCTGGCGGCATGGAAAAGAAAATGGGCAACCGTCCGGCACCTCTGGGATTGTATCGAAACTACTATATTAAAAATGAATCTTGATTATCAAAAACTCCGGATTTACCAGGATAGCCTTTCAGTTGAGATGAGCGCCGATGTCATGGTTAATGAAATGACTGCCCGGGGAAGCCGTAATTATTTAGTGATAGAGAATCTGCTTAAAAAAGGCGCCCAAATAATGGGAACAGAGAATTCTGTTTATCTATTAGAGCAATACTCCCGGTTGCAATTGGGTTCGGAAACTTCAATCGATAATAACAAAGAGATTTTGAAAAAACGGGACGCTTTCATTGCCCAAAGGATTGAATCTACCCTCAGAGATGATGAAACAGGAATTCTTTTCATCGGCGCAGAGCATGATGTCAGCCCGTTTTTTTCACCTGATATCAAAACCGGTATCGTCAATTGCCTGCCTCCACAGTATCAAAGAATGAATGATTCTCCCATTAAATTCAAAAAATATTTGCGCAAAAATGAGCCGTCGAAATGAGCTGTAACCAAATATTGATACTAAAATCAACAAGTAGCTACAGAAACTATCGACGTTCAACTACATCAATATTCATCCATAATGCTTATAATAAATGAAATGAGGTTACTTGATGTATAAAAAAGTGAAATATAAAAACCGGAAAATATTCCTTGCCGACGATTCGGAGATCGTTTTAAGAAAGGTCTCTGAGATACTTAATAATATAGAAGTTGTCAAGATAGTTGGTCAGGCCAAAAACTCCCGCGATACTTTATAAAATGTCAAAAAAACGCGGCCGGATGTTATCATCCTGGATATCAAGATGCCGGGAAAAGACGGAATTGAGACTCTAAACACTATAAAGGAGGAGAAATTGGTTCCAGTCGTTATCATGTTGACCAATTATCCCTATCCGGAGTATTTTGAACGCTGTCGGGAGTTGGGCGCCGACTACTTTTTTGACAAGTCCAAAGAATTCAACAAACTCATCGAGACAATTCAGGTTTTAGTTAAAAAGGTGTCAACCGAAGACACTGGAAATTGTCTATAATATTTCAGTCCGGCGCCTGACGGGCGGGAACTGGAAGTAATTTCCAGCGTAGCAATTCAAATCAATCATTATCTCGTAAACTGGTTCAATTTGGATTGATTGCAAGAGAAAGCGATCAATTAACGCAAAAAAGTGGTTTTAAACCGTCTGGCATGGATAAAAGAAACCGAAATGGAAGGATATGAGCTCAATCGGGCCATTAAAGATGTAAATTCATTGCTAGATAAGGAAACGTTAATCAATAATTAAACCGACTTTCTGTCCTTAAATTCCGGTCCTGATGTACAGCGGATATACAGAAACGCGGGTTAAACGGTCAATTATTCAGGAAAAAGGTTTTAGCTTCCTTCAAAAACCCTATTCAGTAAACGCGTTATTAGAAATGGTAAAGAAAACTATCAGAGAATCTTAAATAAACAAGCCCGGCAACAGTGCCGGGCTTTAAGTGTTCAAAATAGATCGTTTACCGCTTACCAAGTGCCTTTAGCTTGTCATTCAGGAACGTGATATGGCGCATCTCTTCCTTGAGGATCGTATAAATCTGCTCTTTACCCAGATCTTCCGGGATCAGTTCCTGGATGCCGTAATAGAATACAATCGAATCTTTCTCCAAACCAATTGCATATCTCAGGATTTCCTCCAGACTTCGTTTTGTTGATAAAAATTCTGAAGGGTCGGCATTCAGGTCAAAAACAATCCCGTCCGCAAAAGAGCGGAGATACTGAACCGCACTGGCATCGGGATCAAGCAGACCTTGCCCCAGTTTCTGATCCACAATTTTGTCCTTCAAATAAGCAAAAACCCGTTCGTGCTTCTGCTCCATATCGACTAAATCCAGCAGCAGTAATTTGTAATTCTGGTCGGTTACCTGACCCGCAGCCTTGCCATAGAATTTGGCGCCATTACGCTCGATTTGTTCGGCAAGCTCGAAAATTTCTTCAAGACTGAATTGAAATGACATAATGATTATTCTCCTTGTGCTGGTGGAGGCGTGAATACACGCTGACCCAGTTCACGATCCAGCATAAACAGGCCGTTGCCGGAGTCGCCGACACGGGCCAGAGTCTGAACGACTTTACCGACGTTGGCCTCTTCCTCAACCTGTTCGGAAACGAACCAGTCCAGCAGGACTTTGGCCGGGAAATCGTTGACTTCGATAGCAACGGTCATCAGGTCATTGATTTTGCCGGTAATAAACTCTTCATGGGCCAGAGCATCCTGAAACGCTTCCAATGGCGATGTCCAGTTTGTTTTGATAATTTTCAGATTTTGGAGTTCGACCTTGCCACCGCGTTCGCCGATGAAATTGAAAAATTTACCGGCATGCAGCATCTCTTCCTGGGTCTGGGCGGTCATCCACCGGGCCATTCCATCAAGGCCTTCGGCGACGAAATAGGAGACCATTGAATAGTAAATATAGGCGGATTCCAGTTCGTGTTTGATCTGGTCGTTAATCATTTTATACAGTTTGTCATTCAGTTTCATAATTGTCCTTTCCATAATCCGTGGATGTTGCAATATTCTCTGGCTACCACATCTTTTGCATCGACGTGAAATACCGCTTCAGGCGCATTGTTTGGTTGTAAAAATTGCTTGTAGGACTTTCCATCGGCAATCAGCTCGATCCATTCAATGAAATGAGCGTCAAGCATGGGATGGAGCGTGCTGCCGACAGTCACTTTGTAACCGTTCTTAATTTTTTCAATAACCGGCACATGCTTTTCCGTGGCTGAATCCGCAGTTTTTTCGTCCTGCAATTTCATCGGCTGGCCGCAGCAAACCAGTGTTCCGCCGCCGACATGTAATACCTCGACAATATTGCCGCAAACTTCGCATTTGTAGACCTGCATTTTTTCAATCATTGTATCCTCCTCTTGGTTTTAAAATTAGATAGATGATTTTGATTAGAGTTACACCGTATTCATTCCCGGATAATTAAAATTAATCAGTGATGAATCAGTTCGACATATGTTCTCCAATCAGAAATATACAAAATCTGTTGATTAAAGTCTAAAATCTTTGATTACATTATTAAATTTATTCTTGGATAAACTCAGTGATCGTTTATATTCAGGAATTAATGATGAACAATTTTCAGCAGGGTGAATCAACATGACGAAAAATGCCAATCACAACCAAAATGAAAGCAGCGTAATTACCGATCTGAAATCCCATATTGACAAAGCCAGGCAGGTACAAAAAGATTGGGCGGCCAGGCCGGTCAAAGAACGAGTACAAACCATTCGCAGGATTCGTCGTTTTATCGTTGATAACAGTCAGCAGATCGCCGAGACCATCAGCACAGAAAACGGAAAAGTGCTGATTGATTCACTGGCTGCGGAAGTCTTACCGGCGGCAATGGCCATCACTTATTATTGTAAAATGGCAAAACAGTTTTTAAAGCCGGAGAAAATCAAAGCAGGATCTCCAATACTGTCATACAAGCGCAGTAAACTTTACCGGGTTCCCTATGGCGTTGTCGGGATTATTTCGCCCTGGAATTATCCCTTTTCAATTCCCTTTTCAGAAGTAATTATGGCACTGTTGGCCGGGAATGCCGTCATTTTGAAGACTGCCGGTAATATGCCGGAGGTCAGCGATTTGCTGGTTAAATGCATTGATTCTGCCGGGCTGCCGGAGGGATTATTTCACTATATTAATTTACCCGGACGAGTTGCCGGTGATGCGTTTCTGGAAAGCGGAATCGATAAGCTGTTTTTCACCGGTTCCGTTGGAACGGGCAAGTATCTGATGAAGAAAGCAGCGGAGACACTGACGCCGCTTGTGCTTGAACTGGGTGGGAATGATGCCATGATTGTCTGTAAAGACGCAGATCTGGAAAGAGCCGCTGCCGGGGCGGTCTGGGCTGGATTTTCCAGCGCCGGACAATCCTGTGGCGGGGTGGAGCGTCTATATGTTGCTGAAGAAGTCTATGACGATTTTTTGTCGAAATTGAAAGCACAGGTTGAGACGATAACGGTTAAAGCAGAGGATGAATACAGTCTGGAACTTGGTGCTTTAACGACTGCAAAACAGTTGGAACACGTTCGAAATCATGTGGATGAAGCGGTGGAGATGGGGGCCATAATTGCCGCCCAATCGGCAACACCGGATAATGGGAACAGATTTTATTACCCGGCAACAGTCCTGGTGAATGTAAATCATGATATGTCCGTTATGCAAGATGAGACTTTCGGGCCGGTTATCGGTATTATGACGTTTAAAACAGAAGTCGATGCCATTCGCCTGGCCAACGATTCTTACCTGGGACTGACTGGATCGGTTTGGTCGAAAAACCGGCGGAAAGCCGTCCGGATTGGCCGGCAGATCAAAGCCGGTGTGATCACCATTAACGATCACCTCATGAGCCACGGACTGGCGGAAACTCCCTGGGGCGGTTTCAAACAGAGCGGGATTGGCCGAACTCATGGAAAATTGGGATTCGATGAAATGACCCAGCCGCAGGTACTGGTGGATGATCGGCTTTCATTTACCCAAAAAAGTCTATGGTGGTTGCCATACAGTCATAGACTATTCGATGGATTAAATGGGCTGATTCAGTTTCAGTACGGGTCCGGAATTCGCCAAAGGCTTCAGGGACTTCGACGTGTATTAAAAATCATCGGTCGGATTTTTTAGACTTTTTCTCCGACACAATATTAAGATTCCACCGAAGGAATATATTGCCTTTGACGGGTGAAATACATACCTTAATTCCATGCGAAATTATCAAGAAAACCGTTGGGATTTTTTATTGTCTCATTTCAGTCGTAATAGAGATAGTAAATTAGTTGAACTTACATTATAAAAACGTAATACCTGTTGAGGAGACCATCTATGTGTGGAATATTTGCCTATGCCGGTCCTGATAATTGTACAAAGGTAATTATCGACGGGCTGAAGTCACTGGAATACCGGGGTTATGATTCCTGGGGCATAGCCCTGAAAACCAGAACAAGCATTGAATTGAAAAAGAATATCGGTAAAGTATCCGAGATCGGCGAACTTAAATCCACTAAAGCAAAAGCCGGAATCGGGCATACCCGCTGGGCGACGCATGGCAACGTATCGGTCGAAAATTCCCATCCCCACACCGATTCCGACAAGCGGATTTATGTCGTTCATAATGGAATTATTGAAAATGTTGATGAGTTGAAGGACTATGTCCACGGAGATCTGTTTTATTCGAAAACCGACACAGAGATCATTCCTAAACTGATTGCCCGGTTTCTGCAAGAGAGCACATTCCCGGAGGCGGTGAAAAAAGTCGTCAGCTTGCTGAAAGGTAATTTTGCTTTTGTAGCGCTCGATCGGGATAGTAATTATCTGATTGCTGCCCGAAACGGCAGCCCGATTGTGGCGGCACTGAATGACGGTAATTTCTATATATCATCGGATTTGCAGTCGCTGGTTCACTATTCCGACAAGGCGTTTTTTATCAATGACGGTGAAATGGTGATATTTAATCTTGCTGATACTTCGATTGAGTTTTATGATTTTTTCAATCGGAAATCGATCCAAAAAGAAGCCCAACTCTACGACATTCAATTTGCTGACTGTGAGCGAGGGAACTATAAGCATTTTATGCTCAAAGAAATTTTTGAACAGCCCCGGCAGTTGCAGAAAACCTATGCCGTCAATGTCAGTGATTTTGATATCCGGTTCCACTATGCGCTGGATCCTGAAATGTTCAAAAATCTTCGACGGATTGTGATCATTGCCTGTGGAACTTCCTGGCATGCCGGACTGGTGGCGGAATACTGGCTGGAATCGCTGGTTAAAATCCCGGTTGAGGTGGAATATGCATCGGAATTCCGGTATCGCAATCCGGTGATATCCGATGATACACTGGTAATTGCAATCAGTCAAAGCGGTGAGACCGCGGATACGATTGCAGGAATCAAAGAGGCGAAACAATCCGGGGCCCGGGTACTGTCGATCTGTAATGTACCGGGAAGCACCATTACCCGCATCAGCGACGTCACGGTTTTTACTCAGGCGGGTCCGGAAATTGGCGTTGCCTCCACAAAGGCATTTACAACCCAATTGGAGGTGCTGTTTTTATTGACGCTGTATTTAGCGCGGTTTAAACAGAAAATCGGAACCAAAGACATTATCAACTATCTGAAAAATTTGGCGGAAATCCCGGAAAAAATGGAACGGGTCCTGGCCCAGACCGAACAGATAGTGTCAATTATGGAAACCCATTACGCCGTTTCAAATGCCCTTTTCCTGGGACGTGGCGTCAACTATCCAATTGCTCTTGAGGGGGCTTTAAAGCTGAAGGAAATCAGCTATATTCATGCCGAAGGGTATCCGGCGGCCGAAATGAAACACGGCCCGATCGCCCTGATTGACCGCAACATGCCGACGGTATTTATCTGTATCCGCGACCAATCTTACGAGAAGGTGTTGTCCAATATACAGGAGGTGAAAGCCCGGAACGGGATCGTGATTGCCGTCGCCAATGATAATGACAGACGGATTACCAAATTAGCGGACCACGTGATTTTTATTCCCGAGACGATTGTGGAACTCAGCCCGTTTCTGACGGTTGTCCCGCTCCAGATGCTGGCCTATTATATCGCCGACAAACGGGAGTGTGATATTGATAAACCCCGTAATTTAGCCAAATCAGTAACCGTGGAGTAATGATGAAAATAATGGTTTATGAAGATGAACAGGTTGTGGATTTATTTCCGATAACATTGACGCGCCCGGCATTCCGGATTCCCATAGGTGGCTGGACACTGGAAAATCTTCTGAAAGTCAATTTCCCAAATGCTTCGATTGAGTATTTAATCCGGGATGAAATGACGCCGTTTTTCAATTTTCAATCGACTAAAAATCTTGTTAAAAAAACCGGTGAATTGCTGGTAAATGCCAGAGCAGTTCCGAGCCTTGCCAACATTTTAAAGTTAAAATCCGGAAATACCGATCTTGATCTGATCGATTATCCTCATGAGGTGATCATCTGGCATAAACGGGTGTGCAAGGAGAATCTGGAGTTTATGCTGGGAACGAAAAAATGGACTGAAATACAGGCGAACGTATTTGTAGGGAAAAATGTCAAAATCGACCCGACTGTTCAGTTTAATTGCGATCCGGGGATCATTATCATCGATGATGAAAGTGAGATTTTTCCCTTCACCGTCATTGAAGGTCCGGTGATGATCGGGAAGAAGTGTAAGATATTGGAACATACAGTGATTAAAGACAGGGTTGTGATCGGCGACGTCTGTAAAATCCGGGGAGAAGTCACTGAAATAGTTTTTATGAATTATTCAAACAAACAGCATTACGGGTTTTTAGGAAATGCCTTTGTGGGTGAATGGGTGAATTTAGGCGCCGGGACCTGCAACTCCGATTTGAAGAATACTTATGGCGAAATTCGCGTTAAAAAGGGTGGTGATAAAATCAACACCGGCGAGCAATTTTTAGGCTGCGTGATCGGCGATTATTCAAAGTCTGCGATCAATACCAGTATTTTTACCGGAAAAACGATTGGGGTGAGCAGCTACTTATATGGTTTTGTTGATGACGATGTCCCGTCGTTTGTCAGTTATATGAAATATTTAAGTTGCGGTAGTTTTACGTTTAATATTGACAAAGCCGTCGAAACCCAGAAGCGGATGTTCCTGAGACGCAATCGCGAGCAGAAACAAGCAGACGTTGATTTATTGCATTATGTATTCGAAAATACAAGTATCGAGCGGGACGAATTTCTTAAATAAAACAGACTTACCGCATCTCCGAAAACTGTTGCAGCGCAGAATCCATGACCGCAATCAACTGCTCGGCATTGTAATATCCGATAACGTGTTTGATTTTTTCATTATCCGGGGTTAGAAACAACAGATTCGGAATGCCGACACCGCCGTACTTTCGGGCATTTCCTTTATAGGCAATAGCGACATTGGGTTGTTTGTCAACATCTATCCGCAGGGTAATGAATTGATGTGATTTTTCAATGACACTGGGTTGATTGAATGTAGAATCTTCCATCGCCTTGCAGGGCGGACACCACTCGGCCATAAAATCAATCATGATCGGTTTATTTTGTTGTAATGCTGCTACACGCGCCGAATCAATGGAATATAGCCATTGAATCGATCGCGCTTCCGGCGTCTTTGAACCGGTGCACTGATAAATGCAAATAATCAAAAAAATTGCAGGAATATAGGTTCGAAGTTTCATAATTCACCTTTTTTAATACCTGTAAAATACAGAATTGTCCGGAGATGCACAAAATATTTTCAGGCATTAAAATCTACTGTACTTTTGAAATTAGAATGGTTAACTTACTAACTAAAAGGTAGTGTAGAATTGAGATATGTTTTATGAGAATTATTGATTACTATAAACTGATGAAAACTCAACCGCTTTTCAAAATGTTCATCAAAGGATTTTTAATTCAAAACCGAAAGGTCCATAAATGAAAGCGATCATGCTTTTCTTTGCCAGTGAAACTGATCTGAATGGATTAAATCAGCTTAGAAAAGTTATTCTTAAAACCCTTAGTAATACAGACAATACAAGCAAAATCTTGATTTTATCCGAGGGAGACCACAACCTGCTAAGCAATATTCCCGATGAATACTCGGACCGAATTACAATGGGTTTTGGTGTCTTTAAGAATTTTAATGAAGCGGTTTTGAATGCTAAAGAAAAAGGGCTTCTGGATTGTGATCTGCTGTTTCTGCATACACCTGGTGACGATATTGATATCCGCCAGGAATCCATCAATATATTTTTTGAATATCATCGGCTGACTGACGCGGGATTTATTATCAGCGATCATTATGAATTTATGGATGAGATTTCTTCCGGTGAACCGGTCCTGCAAAAGTTGAAACCCGGACACGATCCATCTAATATAATTATTCCCAGTCGTTCAAATAATCCGGGACTGTATTGTCATGGATCGCTGATTGCCGTTTGTCCAAAATATATAAATCCACGTACATTTGATATTGAAGTCGATTACGGCTATGACTATGCCGTACGGATGGGCGTGCTTGCTCAAAAAGGTAGTCTGTATAGGATTCCCAAACCGTTGTATTCCTTTCGGCGTGGAAAGGCCTACTATCCGGGCGATGGGCTGCAGGCGAAATTCGAAGCTCATCAATCACAAAAAATCGGTCGGCACTTTTCTTATACAAAAGATCCGGCCCGTTTTGAGTGGGGACCGATCAGTTTTCAGAAATACCTGAAAGATATTGGCGCCTTCCTGCCGGATGATTATTTCAGCCGAAAAGTAATTGCTGATCCGTCGCTGGGTGACGGAATCTCCTTTGTTCTGCCTACCTATAATCGGGCCCACCTGATTCATTATGCCATCGAATCTATTATCGATGTCCGTCAGCGTATCGATCCGGGTATTCCTATCGAACTGATTATTGTCGATAATGGCAATGACAATACGCCGGAAGTTGTACAAGCTTATGTCGATAAACATCCTGAACTCATTAAATTTTTCAAAGTATCAGGAATGACATTGGGAGGCGCCCGGAATTATGGCGTCTATAGATCCCAGAACCGGATAATCGGTCAACTTGATTCCGATGATGTATTAATTGGCGACCCCGTCACAAAAATCCTGAAACAGTTTGAACAGAGCGGAGCCGCGGCGATTATTGGTATCTATCAAACAGCTGCCCGGAATTCAGAAACTGGTGAACTGACCCTGGATAATCAGATCATTCTCCATGATGAGTATCTCTGTAATCAGAATAATCCGTTGCTTCAGGTTTGTATTCCCGGTCCCGGTGCGCCACGCTATTATCGGAAAGAAGCCATCATTACTACCGGCGGATATCCTGATTTGTTGTACGGTGAAGATGCGGCCTTATCGGATCAATTGCTGATGCTTGGGTACATCATTGAGCGAAATCTGGATGAGGCCAATTATATCGCAGTCCGCCATAGTTCAAATACCGACAGTGAAGAATTGGGCTCGGATGTTCTGGTTCGAAAAAATTACTCAAAATATTCGTTCAAGTTGTCTATTATTGAAGAGTTGAAACATTTGGTTTTAAGTAATCCATATTATCATAAATTTAACAACCGGGTTGGATTCTGATTTCCGGCGAAGTCAATTTATGAGTTTAACTGAACACAATTTAAACGATTCCGAACTTGAACTGTTCTTTGCCGACCAAAGTAATATAGATGACAACTCGAGAGCGGCGGCGCTTATCAAGCAGCAGAGCGATCGGGTCAACGGTTGGCCACGTCTTATTCGGAATTTGGATACCTACTCCCGGATTCAAAAAGACGTCGTCAATGTTAAGGGTATCGACATTGTTGTTACGTTAAATGAAACCCGTGCGCCCAGCATTACTGCTAAGACCTTTGAATCCAAACAATTTAACTTCCAGCCCTGTATTTTATGTAATTTGGATACCGAGCAGAGGGGAATATTAACGCTGAATAATCGCTTTCTTATTCTGGCGAATCCCGGAATAACAATTCCCGGTGATCTGACGATTGCTTCTGTTAATCACGATCTGCAATTGATCGCCAACTCCTTTGAAGATATGGTTTCGCTTTCGAAAACGCTGACGGATTATTCCATCTTTTATAATGGCGCCATGGCGGGCGCATCGAGCCCACATTTTCATTTTCAGGCCGGTTTAAAAAATACATTGATCGCGGAACAGCAGATTGACCAGCTGTTGAACGGTTCCCCGGTTGGGAATGCGGAATTAATATTGTTGCACGAAAACAAAACCGGCCGGTTATTTTTCCTGAACAATTATCTGCGGGCGGCCTATCTGGTGGTTTCAAGTGATTATCAGGTGATAAACCGGCTATTTCGTGAGTTTTATTTACATTTGAAGCAGGTTGACCGTTTTATAAAAGATATTCCGAATGTGCCTGATTTTGGTGCTAGGATTATCTCAATGAATATCAATGAAACTGAACCAAGAATGAATCTGATGCTCAAGTACATTCAAGAAACAGCAAAATATCTGCTGGTAATATTTCCAAAAGTATTCAACCGGCCGGCCGCCTATTTTAAAACGGGAACCGAACAACTCATCGTCGGTATGGCTATCAAAGAATCCCTGGGAAACCTGATAACCGTACGCGAAGCGGATTATGAACATCTGAAGACCGATCCGAGCCTGATTACTAAGATTTATTCTGATACTTCCATAACCCCTGAAATGATCGAGGAACTAAATAAATCTTTGAAGATGAAATAGAAACCTTTTACCTAAGATGAAAAGACATCTCGACTCAGAGGTTCAGACAATAAGGAACATTTATTAATTCTTGAGATTTTCTTATGAAATATGTAGTTTTTCACTGTTATTTGGTTATGAATGATTGCGAATCAAGGTCGATAGAGAGAAGAGCGAAATAATATTTTTAAAAGAAATGTATCTTTGAAAGAAAAGGAAAAGATTATGCGAGAGAATCGTTTTTTTAAGGTATTATTGATTGTAGTAGTTGCTTTTCGTTCATTTCGACATCATGTGATGACGTAGATGAGAACTCAGATGATGAAACTTTTACACTAAGTGGTACGATCACAAAAAGTGGTGTCAGTAATGGCGTTGTCGTGTATATGAAATTAGTAAGCATAGGAGGTAGTATGACAGCCAGCGCCCTATATGCAACCGAGGCAACTTTCAGTAAAGATGCTCTTCACCGGGCGGATACTTTTAAATAGCCTACATATCCGGTGTAGGCGTCTCCGCAAATGTAGATGGCAGCCCGGGAGTGGTTTTTTCAATGACCCGCATGGATTTCCATTTGCCCCCAAGAAACCGTATATAGAAACCAATTCCCAGACTGATAATATAGACGGTGACGATGACCCATCCTATGTAGATGCTCTGTTTCCAGACTATTAGTGCAAGATAACTGGGGATGATTAATAGGGTTACCGATAGTACGCTGAGCATCCACATGACAAATCGGGTATCGCCGGCGCCTTTGATTGCGGCAGCAAAGATAATATTGAAGGTATCGAAAATCGAATAAATAGCCACAAACCGAATGAGAACGATGACAATATCGCGGATCGCCGTCATATCGGCGGCATTGGAACCGGCCATGAAAGGCTTGATAAACATTTCCGGAACGCCAAGATAGAGCAGTACCATAATACTCATGTAAAAGATAGTGACGTGAAAACCGGAATAGGCGCTTTTCTGGGCCAGTTCAGGTTTATTATCACCAAGGTACTGGCCGACCAGCACAGAGACAGCGACACCGAAACCGATCATCGGCATAAACGCTAGGTTATTTATATTGAATGTGATGTTTGTCGCTGCCAGGGAATCCCGCCCGAGTTTTCCCACAATAAACAGAAACACTGTGAATCCGGCCATATCGATAAAAAACTGCATCCCGTTGGGGAATCCGTACCTGATTAGACGTCTGAAAAGTTGTAAGTTCAGTTTATACCCGCTGAGAGTACAATATATTTTACAGAAATTCGGACGAAGGATAATTACCAAGTAAATCATAAAACTGACACAAGCGGACAGGACCGTTGCGATGGCGGCGCCTTTGATTCCCATTTCCGGAAAACCGCCGTTGCCGAAAATTAACAAATAATCAAAGACTATGTTTATCAATGTCGCAATCATACTGATCCACATCAGCGGCCAGGGTTTCCCGCGCCCACTGAAAAATCCGGAAAACGCCGAAGAGGCGATCGCCGGAAAAGCGCCCAGGCATAATATTTTGAAATAAATTATTTCGAGTTTCTGAATTTTTATCTCGTGGCCGATGAAGCCGAAGATGGATTCCGTCATCGGAATCAGGATTAAATGGAAAATTCCTCCCAACACTGCTATATAGACGCCCTGCCAGACAATGGGACCGATATTGTGATATTGCTTGGATCCGAAATATTGAGCGACAAAGGTGTTGATGTAGCTGGCAGTGCCGATAAACAGGGTCATAATTGTGAAATTGAAAACTCCCGCCGGCATGGCTGCAGCGATGGATTCGGGGGAATACCAGGTCAGGAACATGCGATCGACGAAGTGCTGAATCGACCAGGCACTGGTGCTGAGAATTAGCGGGATTGCGATTTTCAGCAGTTCCCGGTAGCCGGCTTCGGCTTGATATCGATTTTTTATTTTACTGACAATTGACATGGTTTTTGACTCAGATAAAATGTTCAGAAAAATACGATTGGTATCTGTTAAAGTCCATGATTTATTTTGCCCGAATTCGGATTCCCGATTGATTTAAAGGGGATTCAATTGTAATTTAAACTCCTTATTTAATCATGAAAACTGATGGATGACTTTAAAAAACAGCAGATCCTTATACTATTCAGTAACTGGATGCAGGTGACAGAAGTAAAGGAAAGTAAACAGACTCTGATCCTTTCCGGATTCCTGAAATCCGGAGAAACAGCCGAAACTGTCCGGCTGAAAGCAAGCCGGATGGCACCCGGAATTCGCTATTTCCGTGAAGGATATACCGATGTATTTACCATACAGTTTCAGAGAACAGTATTTGGAATTCCCCGAATCAACCTGTTGCTGTTTATTGCGACGATTTTCACGACACTGTTTGCCGGCGCTCTGATGGAAGGGGCGAACCCCCTGGAGAA
>Ga0268276_1002163_pt1 | contig 17355 bp, 20 predicted proteins | sample saktaG_4_FD_190145 | JGI IMG/M metagenome (GOLD analysis project Ga0268276, IMG submission 190145) | Saline water microbial communities from Sakinaw Lake, British Columbia, Canada - sak_2010_1_5_45m | ecosystem: Environmental > Aquatic > Non-marine Saline and Alkaline > Saline ...
GCGAGGGCGGGCAAAAATTCCTTCCCCCCAACCCCCTTCCTTTTTGCCCGCCCGAGCGGAAATTTTTAAAAATCTTCGGCAGGATTTTCTTGAAAATGAGTTCTAACTTTATCTAAAATTGACCACATTAAACGATTTCGCAAAACTTTCGCCTCGCCCGCGCCTTTGGCGCGGGACTCGGCGGACAAAAAATAAAGGTAATTCCCGAATGAAAATTTTTAAATTGTCGGAGAAATATAAAATTAAAAACTTCTAAAAACTATGATTAAATATTTTATCTATTGCAGGAAATCAAGCGAGGACGAGGAAAGACAAATTTTGTCCATTGAGGCCCAGCTCGCCGAGTTGAGAGAGTTTGCCAAGCAGAATAATCTTTTTGTGGTCAAAGAATATTACGAAAGCAAAACCGCCAAAGAGCCGGGCCGAGAAGTTTTTAATTTTATGATGTCGGAAATTGAAAAAGGCAACGCTTCGGGAATTTTAGCGTGGAACCCCGACAGGTTGGCGAGAAACAGCATAGACGGCGGTCGTATTATTTATCTTGTGGATACCGAAAAAATAACCTCGCTAAAATTTCCCACATTTTGGTTTGAGCCAACGCCACAGGGAAAATTTATGCTATCGGTCGCTTTCGGACAAGCAAAATATTATACCGACAATTTAAGAGAAAACATTTTGCGAGGAATAAGACAGAAAATTAGGCGAGGTGAACTTTCGGCAAAAGCCCCGCTCGGATATTTCAACGAACCTCGTTTGAGAACGATTGAACCGGACAAAAAAACTTTTAACAAAGTAAAAGAAGTTTTGCGGGCTTTTGCAACTGGCGAATACACTTTAACAAAAATTCAAAGCAAAATGTTTTCTCTTGGCTTGGTTGGCAAAGACGGAAAATTGCCTCATCTTTCCACAATTCAGAAAATTTTGACCAATCCGTTTTATTACGGACATTTTCGCTATCGCGGCGAAATTCATCAAGGATCTCATAAGCCAATGATTTCAAAAAAACTTTTTGACCAGATACAAGAAGCGTTGATTTTGAACGGCAAGCCCCGCAAAAATCATGCACCGAAAAACTTTCAATTTCTCAATTTTGCGGTTTGCGGCGAGTGCGGTTATTCCATAACAGCGGAACGGCACATCAAAAAAAGCGGGCTAAAATTTATATATTATCGTTGCACCCACAAAAGCAAAACGCAAAATTGTTCGCAAGCGCGCTTTTTGCGGGAAGAAGTTTTAACCGAGCAAGTAAAAGAGAATTGTCAAAAAGTTTCTTTACCTGACGATTGGCGGGAAAAATATCTTGCCAAAGTTGGCGAATGGAAAAAAGAGAATAGCCAGTCGTCAAATCTTTTCGCTCAAAATCTCAAAACCGAACTTTCCGCCATTAAAATAAAAATAGACCGACTTATGCGGCTATCTTGAGGGCGGTTTTGAACTTGTGGAATTTCAAGAAAAGAAAAACAAACTAATGGCGGAAAAGAAAGATATTGAAGAAAAATTAAGTGATTTTGAGCGAAAAGGAAATCACTGGCTCGAACTCGTCCGAAATTGGATAATTGAAGCCAACCAAGCCAAAAATTTTGTTTTAGATAACAATTTTTCTGAAATGAAAAATTTTATCAAAAAAATCGGCTCGAACCGCCGAATTTTGAACCAACGGCTTTTTGTAGATTTCAAAAAGCCGTGGAATTACCTTTATTTTTTGTCCGCCGAGTCCCGCGCCAAAGGCGCGGGCGAGGCGAAAGTTTTGCGAAATCGTTTAATGTGGACCTACCGGGAATCGAACCCGGCCCTCCTCCATGCCATGGAGGCGTAATACCGATTTACTATAGGCCCGAAAGTGAAACGAGGAGTAATCCATCCCAATTGGGCGGATGGATTACTCCTCTTCGTCTGCGAGTCGCAAAAGAGCTTCCTCGAGGATTCCGTTGATTTCTTCGACGGTTTGGTCCCTCGAGAACCTGATCGGCTGACCGACCTTTATTTTTACCGTCCCCAGCAGCTTCCTCGGCCAAACAAAGTGCCAGTCAGGCATCCAGTCTTCGGTGCCTTCAACCCAGACAGGCACAACAAGCACTTCTGTCCTCGCGAGCCACGCTGCTCCAGGTTTGAAGTGCCGGAGCTTGTGGCCCTTTGTGCTGAGGAGCATTGGCTCTCCCCTTCTTTCACCCGTGGATTCTCTCCCGCCACCGGGAAAAAGAAGAAGGGATTGCTTGTCCCGCGAAAGGATTCTCGCCATTCTACGGAGAGCTCCGGCCTCGCTGGCTGGGTCTCCGCGCCTGACCGGTATCATCATTTCGGACAGCCACTTCCACAGTCCGTTCTTGGCGAAGTTCTTCTCGTCTGCCAAAATCCGTGGCGCATACTTCAGGCTAAAGATAAACCACCTGAAGAACAGCGCCACTGCCACGAGGAACGGATCTACGTTAGAAGGGTGCCTTGCAAACACCAGCACGTGCTTCACCTTGCGCAGGTCAGGGAATCGCTCTGGATGCAGAATTTTGATTAGTCCTACCATCCGGAGCAGAAGGCAGACGCAGCCCAACACAGTGCCGAAGAGCCACGTCAAAACAAGGAACAGGTGGCTTTTGATCTTTCCCATCGTTCTATCCTTGAAAGGTGGGTTGGACGGACGGTCACAGAATCGATTGCTTAATATTACACCTTTCTATAAATTTTTCAATAAATGAACAGCCCGCTTACGAGAACGTTTTTCCTTGGGAGTTTTCCCTTGAAAAAATGTTCTGCAATAAGCGGGCTTGGGGTGTTGGGTACCACTGCGCGGATCAACCGACGCAATGGTCGTTGTACTCGTCGGCAAGCTCTTGCTGTGTGAGGCCCCTCGCCTCCGCGATCAACTGCTCGATGTAGTTGGATGCGGCCGGGGCCGGGGCGACGGACGCAGCGCTGAACGCCGGCGTCCGCGACTTGTGGATCGCGAAGGCGATCGCCAACACCTGGAGCGCAATATACGTCACCATGATGATGATCGCCCACGCCTGCCACGATCCATGCTGAAGTGCCTCGAGCATACCCTTCTCCTTTGCAGGAGTGCCAGCTACAACAACTCCCGGTAGCTGAACGGGACCAAAGGACAACTTCTCCTCTGATATTTAATTATAGCATATTTAAGAGCTCTTGTCAAGTGTTGGGGGCACGAAAAAACTGCGTTATAGGTTTGCAGTTTTTTCTCTATTTCTTGATGTTTTTCAACAATTCAATGCTTTTATCATATGTTGGCCGATCAACAGGGTAAGGAGTTGCGTCTTCGCCTCCAAAGGCAAAGGAATATCGTGCTGGGTCTTCGTAAGACGGCTTGGCTCCATAAATCACTTCTGATACCAGAGCCAACGCGCGTATGGTTTTTGGCCCGACACCCGGCGTTGCTAAAAGTTTTTCATAGTTTTCTGGTTTTTGGTCGCACAAACGCCACAAAATTTTTTCTAAATATTTGCTTTTGCTGAAATCCTCTGTTACCACGGGGTGATAATAAAACTCTTTGTTCTCTAAATTTAATAAAGTTAGTTGTTCTTTGCCTTTTCGCAACTTTAATGTTTGCGACAGGGGCGTGTAACATTTTCTTAGCAACGTTATATCTTTCATTAAAGTATTAAAACTTTGCGAAACTAATTCAGTGCTCAATCCCCTATTCTGTTTGGATTTTCGAGCAGTCATATTTAAAACGTTTTTAATTTTTAAATTACTGCTAATTCCAGAGTGCGGTTCTACAATAAGGTCTCGCAAATCTTTTGAGTACCAATGGTATCTGCGAGCTGACAGGTTTTGTATATTCATTCCCTGTTGCACCACTGTCCAAGCTCCATTTTTTGAAAAGAAAAAACTGTGATGATAAATTGTAAAACCATCCTGAACTAGCGAGCTATCTACTTTGGCTGCCATTTTTGAATTGTAAACTAAGGCATTAGCAGATGACTCTGGCATAGCAATTTTTTCTGCCCAATTTGTAATTTGTTCAGGAGTCTTTAAAGATGTTTTTCCCTTACCACCGCAAATGAAAACTCCTAAATTTTTTTCAGAACCGCGAATTGCTTCTTTCAGGGCGGCTGTTAAAATGGTTGTTAAGCCAGATGCGTTCCAATCAAAAGCTAAAACAGTTCCCAACGACTGAAACCAAACAGGGTCAGAAATTCTTTTTATAAATTCGTCTGGGCCTTCTTGTGAAATAATTTCATAAATCATTTTTTTAGACAAAGCAACCATTCTATCAAAAAGCCACTTGGGACACTTGCCATAATCTAATGTGAACGTTGCTATACCTTTATTTATCATATTCAACATTGTATTTTAACATTTCCGTTGTAAAGAAAAAAGCGGCTTTGTGTCTCCACGGGCGCCGCTAGCCCATTGCATCACCTCCTTTCTTGGAGAAACTGTTGCTGGCAGTCATGGCACCGCTTGCGCGTGTTTAGCCAGACAACACGTGTCCATCGCCTGCACGTTTTACAGCGCTCGACGGAGCCGAGACAGCGCAAAACGTGCAGGCTCAACATGGCCTCGCCCACCTCAAGCCACGGACTGCTTTCATCTTTATTCCGGGCATGAAGCAGGCTGGCCAACGTCGACCTCATTGCCGGGAAGTCCATGGCTATCTCCTTGGTTGCGCTCCTACGACAGGAGTTCACGGACGATCCGCGTGGGTTCTGTTGGGTGGCGCACAAACAGAGATGCGAAGCTTATCGCAGGCGCGTGGTACTCAGTTATGAGCTTTATGGCATCTTCCTTGGTCCACACGCTCGGCCAGATGACCGGCATATCTGGCCACTGTGTCTGGATGTCCAGCGCCATTGCCCAGGTGAAGCATTGGGCTTGCATGCCGGATACGCCTCCGCCACCATGGTGTGCCAGCGGACTCGGTTTTTCAGGCGAAAAGATAGACCACGGCACGCTGTTGATAGCGATAGCCGCGACTTTGCCCATGACCGCCGGAATGATCGTGCCGAGAGCTGGGCAGTGCGCCACAGATAGTTTGAGGATGAGAGGGTGGCGGCTGATGTTACGCGCGATCTCGCAGTACCTGATGATCTTTCGGGCATTAGCTCCTAACTTCTCGCCAGTGTTGGGGCACGAAACGTTGAGCTCCACTGCCACTACATTGGCACAGTAATTCAGGTGGTGGAGCATCGTTTCGAGCTGTTCTTCGTTCTCTGGGTAGATTGAAACCGCCATAGGCCGTTTCGGGCTTATCCTGCTGAAAATCTGGCGCAAAGCCCTGAAAAAGCCCTGGTTTCTCAACCCATAGGCGTTTACTACGCCTGTGCAGTTCAGGAAGCCAGGCAGGAAGCGCAGAGTGTCCCACGGTTTCCACCAGCGATAATTTCCTGCCCGCGGGAAAAAGGTCACGGTCTTGAGGAACTTGTCGAACAGCGCGGGGTCGAACAGCCTTTTGGGCAGGAACAGACAGAACATCCAGAGGATGAAACAAATCAGCCGTTCGTGCCACCAGCCACGGCCGTTGTCGCCCAAAGCGCCGCTCGCGGCCACGAATTCCAATACGTGACCGTTGAAAAGCCGAATTCCTGAAGGTCGCATCTTCGCACTCCGTATTTAGTTGTTTGTGTGCAGAGAGCCGAGACATTCCCGGCTCATTACTTATAGATTACAACTTATTTTCTAAAATGCAAACAAAAACACTCATATCGAGTGTTTTTGTTTTAAAGTGCCCATGCTTGTCCCACCGGCTTGTCCCGCCGAAGATTTATCGGAGGCGGAAGCTTTAGCGGAGGCGGACCGCGACTCTGCCTATTTTGCCTTGGCAAGCATTAAAATTCTTTTTTTAAACCCGCCTCGTTTTTTGCGTTTCTCTTTTTGAATTGTACGCACATCCTTTTCGGTTTTGCCCCGCAAAGCGAGAATAGAATCAATAATTTCGAAAATATCAGCCAGTTCTTCCTCTAAATTATTGTGTACATCAGAATTTTTAAGTTCCACGGATTCTTCAATCATCTTCTGTAATAGATAGCCGAGAAATTCTGCGTCACTCGTTAGCGTCCTTTGTTGGATATCTATTCCTCCCTTTTCTTTAATGATTTCGGGTATTTTATCCCTGACAAGTTTAGGGTATTCGTTTTCTATTTGATAGTTTGTATGTTTAAAATCCATAATATAAATATATCAATATTTATTCGGCGCCTTAGTGTGCCCCTGTCGCGACTCGAACGCGAAACCAATTCCTTAAAAGGGAACTGCTCTACCAATTGAGCTACAGGGGCATTTCGTCCCGCATTGCGGGACTCAATGTAAACTTACAGTCCTTCGTTTTTCAGCTGTTCTAAAAGCTTTTTCTGTTCTCTCGTTAATTTTTTGGGTGTTTTTACTTTTAGCTCCACATATAAATTACCTCTTCCAAATCCGTTGAAATGCGGTATTCCTTTTCCTGAAATTCTTAAAACTTTTCCCGACTCTGTTCCTGCAGGAACTTCTATCGAAAGATTAGTACCTTCCAAAGATTTAATTTCCACTTTGTCTCCCAAAGCTGCCTGCGGAAAACCAATCTCTGTTTGAGTGAACAAGTCGTCTCCCCTTCTTTCAAACACCGGGGTACCCGCTCGCGGGTCGTGTTTTACAAATATCCTCACAAACAAATTTCCGGGCTTGGCTCCTTTTCTGCCAGCCTCTCCTTTTCCGTCAACTTTTATTACCTGATTTGAATCAATCCCAGCAGGAATATGTATTTCAATTGTTTCTGTTGCTTTTACTCTGCCTTCGCCCTTGCAAACATTGCAAGGTTTTTCAGGAATTGTGCCTTCGCCCTTGCATTCTGGGCAAGTTGCCAAAGTTGTATATGAACCAAGAATTGTTTTTTTAACCTGTTGAACTTGTCCTATCCCCCTGCAAGAAAAACACTCTTTTACTTTTGTGTCTGGCTCTGCGCCATTTCCCTGGCATCTCTGGCAAACAACATATTTTGACAAGTCTATTTTTTCAACAAACGACTTTAATGTCTGCTCAAGCGCGATTTCTATATCAATTTGTATATCTTTGCCTTTTTTTGTATCCTTTCGTGTTGACCTTCTTGCTCCGCCAAACGGAGAACCTCCGCCGAAAAAATCTTCAAATATATCGCCCAAATCCCCAAAATCAAATTCAACGTCTCCTTGAGGTTTATTACCCCATGCCCATGACCCAAAGGGTGCCCCGCCTGCGCCCCCGCCTGGCTGGCCCTGGTCAAAGACTCTGCCAAACTGATCGTATTGAGCCCTTTTTTGCGCGTCCGAAAGTACCTGATAGGCCTCATTTATCTCCTTGAACTTTTTTTCATCTCCGCCCTTGTCTGGATGGTATTTATGTGCCAGTTTGTGAAATGCTTTTTTTATGTCCTCTTGCGACGCGCTCCGCGTCACGCCAAGGACTTCATAGTAATCCACGTTGATAAATTTTTAAATTTTTGAAATTTTTAAATAATGCTCAAATTTTTAAAAATTATAAAATTAAAAATTATAAAATTACTTTTCGGTATATTTCCCTTCCTCTGCCTTTGGTTCGTCGTTATCCTTCGGTTTCTCGTCTTGCTTTGTCTCGCCAGAGCCGTCTTTGGCGGAGGCGGACTGTTTATACAGCTCTGCTCCGACTTTCTGTATGGCTGTGGATAATTCCTGCGTTTTTGCCTTAATGTCATCTATATTATCACCTTTTTGCGCTTCTTTCAAGGTATTGATTTTATCCTCAACCTCTTTTTTATCCTCCGGTTTAATTTTATCACCGGCGTCTTTTAAGGTTTTCTCGCAAGTATAAACCAATGCATCGGCTGCATTTTTAACCTCAATAGCTTCTTGTTTCTTTTTATCTTCTGTCGCATGTATTTCTGCGTCCTTTTTCATTTTTTCAACTTCTTCTTTAGAAATTCCTGCCGAACCCTCAATTTTTATTGATTGGGTTTTGTTTGTTGCCTTGTCTTTTGCCGAAACATTTAAAATTCCGTTAGCATCAATGTCAAAAGAAACTTCAATCTGCGGAAGGCCTCGCGGAGCTGGCGGAATTCCATCTAATATAAACCTGCCAAGCGTTTTGTTGTCAGCAGCCATTGGCCTTTCGCCCTGCAAAACATGCACTTCAACGCTTGTCTGGCTGTCGGCTGCAGTTGAAAAAATCTGATTTTTAGCAGTTGGCACAGTTGTATTTTTTGCAATTAAAATCGTGTTGACTCCGCCAAATGTTTCAATTCCCAAAGACAGAGGCGTAACATCAAGCAATAACACATCTCTCACTTCGCCCTTCATTATTCCGCCCTGAACCGCAGCTCCAATTGCCACAACTTCATCTGGGTTCACTTCTTTATTCGGTTCTTTGCCAAAATATTTTTTAACCTCCTCTATCATTTTTGGCATTCTTGTTTGGCCTCCAACCAGCACAACCTCATCTATTTTGTTTGGTTCAAGCCCGGCTTCTTTCATTGTTTTCTTTACCAGCTCAATAGATTTATCAATATAATCTTGCACCATTGACTCTAAATTGGCTCGGGTTAATTTCAAATCCAAGTGTTTCGGCCCATTTTGGTCAGAAGTTATAAACGGCAAATTAATTTGTGCTTCCAAACTTGAAGACAATTCAATTTTGGCTTTTTCAGCAGATTCTTTAATTCTTTGCAAAGCCAGCATGTCTTTTTGCAAATCAACTCCATTGTCTTTTTTAAATTCTTTTACAATCCAATCCATAATTCTCTGGTCAAAGTCATCTCCACCCAAATGCGTGTCGCCACCTGTTGCCTTGACCTCAACTGTGTCTGCACCCACATCTAAAATAGAAATGTCAAAAGTTCCTCCGCCAAAGTCGTAGACAACAATTTTTTCATCTTTCTTCTTATTTAATCCATACGCTAAGGCCGCGGCAGTTGGCTCGTTAATAACTCTGTCTACTTTAAACCCTGCAATTTCTCCTGCAACTTTTGTTGCTTTTCTTTGCGAGTCGTCAAAATATGCCGGGCAGGTAATAATTGCCTCTGTAATTGTTTCTCCAAGCTTGGCTTCTGCATCCGCTTTTAACTTTTGTAAAATCATTGCAGAAATTTCAGCAGGGTTTAACCATTTATCGCCCATTTTAACATCAACTCCGCCATCAGCAGATTCTCTTATCTCATAAGGCAATAATTTTTTGTCTCTTTGAACTTCTGCGTCAGAAAACTTTCTTCCAATTAACCTTTTGACAGAATAAATTGTATTGTGCGGGTTTGTAACTGCCTGCCTTTTTGCAAGCACTCCAACCACCCGCTCTCCACTTTTTGTGATTGCCACAATAGACGGCGTAGTCCTTGCCCCCTCTTTATTCTCTATTATCTTTGCCTCACCGCCTTCCACCACCGCCATGGCGCTGAATGTCGTGCCGAGATCAATACCTAATATCTTAGACATAAGTTTTTAATTTCCAATTTTTAATTTTTAAATAATTTCTGAATGATTTAATTTTTAAAAACTGGCATTAGATTTGTATATTTTTATTATTGTCGCACAATAAAATTATTGTTCTTTTTATTAATTATTTTTATTAGCAATATTTTTCAAAACCCTGCCTAATAACCTCTCTGGTGATGGGGTTTAAAAGTTCAGACGGCTCTTTTTTTTGATTAACATAGGTATTTTTCTCAATGATTAAACATGTATAAATTAACATTGGTAGCCCATATTTATTTATTCCAATATTATTAGTTTCTGATTTTATAGCGTCTTTTACTCTATTTTTTCGTTCGTGCATTTTTCTCATAAACCCTGTTTTCTCGGGATAACGATGATCTAAAACCGCTATAAAAATTTCTTTGTCAGAATATGTCGGCTCCATCTGCCTCCATGAAATATACTGACTAATCACACGATTTAATGTTGCCCGCCAATTTCCAAATAGAAAAATAAAAAATCGAAAGATTAAATATAGAATTACTATTCCAAACAAAATTTTAAACCACATAATTTTATTTTTTAATTATTAATTAGTTTTATTTTTCTACGGTTATTCTAAAAAATATTAGAATAGCTCTTAATTATCTTTGGTTGTCATACGACAACCTGAAGCTATTTACTTTTTATTTTTCTTTACTCTTATCTTTGCGTGTAAAAAGTTTTGAAATCTCTTCTAGTAATTTTTCTTTTTCAGATTCTGGAAATCTTGACGCAAAGCCCTCGGCGGTTTCTTTTCTAGACGATAAGCTACGTTCCATTATCCTTTTTATTTCCTCCAACGGAAGATTAATATCATCCATTTTGATATCTAACTCTTTAACCAATGAACGCAAAGTTTTTATGGCAAATGCCCATGCCCCCCTCTCGCTCTCGCTAAGTAGTCTGTAAAATTCAGAAAAGACGGCTGGATCTTCGGTTCCAAGCACTATACGGTCTAGCTCTGCTAATTTTTCTATATTCTCTGGTTTTTTTTGATACTCTACTGCATGGCCGACTTCGTGGAGTATAATTACCAATGAAGACAATCCGTAGAAATCTAAATCTTTACTAGATAGTGTAACGAATCCATTTTTATAATCATAATGAGAATGCCTACAAGAATCTGCAACAAATATAAATCTATTGCCTTCTGGCAAAAAATCATTTAATTCAATTTGCTGGGGATCGCGTTCGTCTTTAATCGTCACCACATCTCCTCGCCCTAGCGATTCTTTTGTTATTTCCAGCCGAGCAAAGTTATTTTCAGCGTGCCATAATAACTTTTCTTGTTCGTGGCTCTCACTTCCCTCCTGCGGTTTTCCCATTGATTCTTCGTGCTTCATTTCGTTCATATTTTTTATTTCAATTTTTTATTTTTTCACGTGGCGTGAATTGATACAAATATGCGTAAACTGGGGTGGATTCACTAATGTCATAGCTGGGATAATGCTTTTTTAATGCGTCGATTAATTCCTGTCTGTTTTCATATGTTTTATAATGAGTTTTATCTTTTAAATCTATTTTTCCGACAGTTGTTTTAACAGCTTTCGTGATTTTTCCTGTGCCAAATATTTCTCCTGTCTGGCTATTCTCAAACGCCACAACATCGCCAACTTTTAATTTATGGTCCCTAATTCTCCACGTGCTTATCTTACCATCCAACACCTCCGGCACAACACTTTCATGAAACCCCATTTTATTTTGCTCTTCATAAATCATTTTTCCTTTCATTTTTCCTGACAAGCGTTAATAAATATGCTATTATTAATATATGCGGGTGTGGCTATTCGTCCGCTAAGACGAGGCCGTGCCCCGGAAACATTCAAGGGGAATGCCCATGGCAGTGATAATCGCTCTTGGTTTGGTCGTGGTTGGCGTCATCGCGCTCTCGGCCGGCCTGATGTGGGGAAACGTCATTCTGCGTGCGGCTCTCAAGGAATTCTCGAAGCCCGACCCCATCACCGCCCTCCTAGGAGGCTTCCTAACGATGGTGGCCCTATTCTACCCCATGATCGTGTGCCTCATCGGCACGATCATGGTCATCACGGGAGGGATTGCCTTGCTGATTCACATTCTATAGGGGCAGCTCAGCTGCCCGGGGAGGAAACTCTCATTTTACAGGCACTTGCGTGACGAACGCAGTGCCTGTTCCCTTTTATAAATGTTCTGTCGTTATTTTAATGTATTTACCTAAGCACTGAAATTTTTGTGAAAATTTAGTGCTCGGTTACGGTCACTTCGTAATCTTCACCTTAGCCGGTCTGATTACCTTTCCGTGCATTGTATAGCCCATTTGAACCACCTCCACGACAATACCAGGCTCTTCGGACTTCCAGCCATCAGTTTTGTGCGGAGCCTCGCGCATAGAAATCTCTTCTACTACTTCCATATAATTTGGATCAAATTTTTCATATAGCGACTTCATAGGCTCAATCCCCTCTTTTGAAAGAAAATTGCAAAGCTGATTTTTTATCTGGTTGAAACCCTCTATCCAAGCATGGGTTTTTAATTCTTCCGGGATGTGCGACTCGGCCAGATAAATATTATCTAAAATTGGGATTATCTTTAAAATTATTTCTGTGTTTGCATATTTTGCCAACTGACCGATTCTTTCCATTTCATCTTTTTTATAATTCAAAAAATCCGCCCGTTCCCTTTTCCAGCCATTTAAATACTCCTCGCATTTAGCTTTGGCTTCCTCGAGCTCGCCTTTCACCTTATCAATATCAGATATTTTTTTACTCTCTTGTTTTTTTGTGTTTTCCTCCATTTTTGGGGCTTCGATTGTTCTTAAGTTCTTGAGAACTTTGGAACAATCGGATTCTATTTATTTAAAAGTTTTCTAGCTCACGTAGGAGCTTAGAGATTATATCTTCGTTTTCTTCACATATCTCCCTTGCCGGTCCCAAAATCGTTAAAGCCCTAAATAATGTTTTACTTTCTGGCTGATGTGAAATTTCAAGCATTTCAGATATTTCCATTAAAGACCTCATCTCCTCTTCTAGTTGTTGGTGCGCCTCCCTAATTTGACGCACAATAAAATCTGAAAATACTCTTTCCTGTTGGTGCACAACCTTGTTTGCAAAATAATGGTAGGCTTTCCTTGTGGGCACTCTGCCTGCTGACGTGTGTGGCTGCTCAATAAGCCCCTGCTTAGTTAATTGCTGTAAATCATTTCTTATGGTTGCCCCGCAAACATCCAAATCAGTAGCTTTTTTTAAAGCCCTAGAGCTCACAGGCTCGTCTGTGGTTATGTATTCCCGAATAAGGAAATCCAATAATTTTTCCTGCCTTTCTGTTATCATATTTACTATATATTTGTATATTACAAAATTATCAATCTCGTGTCAAGAGTGATAAAACAAAACGCCGGGCACGTTTAAACACGACGTTTTTGCTTCTGGTAAGCTTACCGTATGCCTGAATCGCAAAACACCACAGTATCAGCGTATTGCCCGGCGACAACATCCACTATATTGCGACTGCTGCATCGCGGAAAGCCAGTTGTAGAGGGGGCAGCAATTATAATATACTGGCCCGGATCTAAATTAACGCTAAATTTTCCGTCTTGACCAGAACTAAATTGTTTTATAATTTTTGGCTGATCTGCGCTAGAAACTGCAAGTTTTGTTGAGTATGGTTTGTCGACGCACTGGGAATCTGGAGGATTTTTTACAACAGGACAAACCGGTCCCAAAAGCACCAACCCCTTTATGCCAGAAGCAGATTGCGCCGGACATGGGGCAAATTCACAATTGAGACCTGTTCTGGCAACATATGAGCCGTCCGGGCAAAGCTTGGCTTCTGTTGTGCAGGCTATTTTACCGTTGTTATCGGAACTTTTATTTGGTAATTTGTATACAAAATATGCAACTGCTCCGACAGCTAAAATTATAATAATTAAAATTACGATTAAAAGCAGTCCCTTTTTTGCCATTAAATTATTGTATCATTTTTTATTCTTTAAATCTATTATAATACGTTTTAAAGGCGCAAAAAAGCACCTTTTGGTGGTTTTTTGATTTAGCATCCTATTACTTTATACCCAACAGATCTACTTCAAAGATTAGGGTTGCGTTTGACGGGATTATTCCTCCAGCTCCTGTCGAACCGTAAGCCAATTCTGGCGGAATAGTCAAACGCCTTTTTTCTCCTACTTTCATTCCCAAGACTCCGAGTTCCCATCCTTGTATTACGCTGTTCTGGCCCAAGATAAATTCAAACGGCTGGCCTCTGTCTATTGAAGAATCAAATTTTGTACCGTCTTCTAAAGTCCCCACATAATTTACAGTTACTGTATCCCCGGCTTTTGTGACTTCGCCTGTTCCTTCTTGTAAAATTTCAATTTTCATACCTTGAACATCGTAGCTGGTCGGATTATTGTTTTGATCTGGCGCGGTTGCTGAATTTTCGCCAGACGAACTTACTGCCGCCGGCTGGGGATTTTTATACGCAAGCCAAATTCCGACAATCACGATTATTATTACTATTACTAAAACCGCTATAGTGCTTGTTTTTGCCATGTTTTTAGATAATTAATATTATTGTGCTTGGTTTTGAGGATTAAACATGTTTTGTCCTGCCGGCCGAATTTGTATGGATTGTGCTGTGACGCTTCCGTCTGCATTTGTTGTGCCGTTAACGGTTACGGTCGCGCCGGTCGTAAGATCAGATGATGAACCCGAATCAAATTTACTGATTTGAGTAGTCTGGGAGTAAAAAATAATTTTAGAACCGCCGTTGTTAGGAAGACTCAGTGTAATACTACTACTGTCTGCAGAAATAACATCTCCGGATATTATACTACCGCCATCTGCTCCATTGTTTCTGCCCTGCCTAAGCGTCTGAAAATTTCCTGCAGCAAATGACGGCCTTGTATTCTGGCTTTTTCCATAAAGCATTCCGCCGTAGAAAGCCCCTCCGGCAACCGCGATAACTAAAATTATTAAAATAACGACTGTTGTTTTTTTGCTCATTTTATTTTTTTATTTTATATTTTTTTATTCATAACGAAGCGCTTCTATTGGATTTAATTTTGCCGCTCTTTTAGCGGGATAATATCCGAAAATAATTCCAATGGCAGCAGAAACCGCTACTGCTAAAAGTACTGAAAATAAAGAAACCTTTGTCTGATATAAATTAAAATATTTAACACCCCAGGAAATTATCCATCCCAGAAAAACTCCTACTATTCCACCAGAAAGCGTTAAAACAACTGCCTCTGTTAAAAACTGCGATGTAATATCCTTTGCCTTTGCTCCAATGGCTTTGCGAAGACCTATTTCTCTTGTTCTTTCTGTGACTGTAGTAAGCATCATATTCATAATGCCAATTCCGCCCACAAGTAAGGAAATTCCGGCAATTGCCCCAAGTAAAATTGTAAGAGTTTGGCTTACGCTTGCAATGCTTGATAATATGTCTGCCTGGTTTTGAACGCTAAAATCAGCAAGCGTCGGGTCTGCGATGTTGTGGCGGGCTAACAATAAAGACGTCACATCATTTTGAGCAGATGTCATCAGGTCGGAACTGGTTATTTGCAAATCAATTTCTGATAAATATTTATTGCCAGAAAAATATCTTTGCGAAACAGTATATGGAATATAAATCCTGTCGTCTTGATTTTGAAATCCTGTTCCGCCCTTTGTTTTTGCAACTCCTATAACCTTAAACTCTATTTTGTTAATTTTTATTGTCTGGCCGATTGCGTCGCTGGTCATAGTATCAACTCCGAACAAATCAGTGACAACGGTTGGTCCGAGCACCGCTACCTTTGAAGTATTATCTACGTCCTGCGTGCTAATAAACGAGCCTTGGTCAATACTTAAATTTCTTACTGCGGTATAAGTATCATTGGTGCCTATTATTGATGTATTTGTGTTATTTCCTTTATAAACCACCTGATACCTTCCAGAAACTTCTGGGGCCATATATTGCACAGAAGAAACTTCGTTTACAATTGCACTGGCGTCGTCAAGGGTTAAAGATTGCGCCGTTCCCCCAGCTGAACGGACAGAATACCCGATATTTCTTGCAGCTCCAGGCATTATCATTAAAAGATTAGAGCCGGTTGATTCGATGCTGGACTGGATGGACAATGTTGCTCCTTGCCCCACAGAAACCATAACAATCACAGAGCTTATTCCGATTACAATACCCAAAATAGTAAGGCCGGTTCTGGCTTTATTTGATGATAAGGCAATAAATGTTTCCTCTAATGTGTCTGTCAGTTTCATTTATTTTTCTTTGTGGTCCTTAGTATCGCTTACTATGAGGCCGTCTTTTAGAGAGATAATCCTGTTAGCGTGTTTGGCAACATCGTGTTCATGCGTAATAAGAATAATTGTCCTTCCGAGTTCCTTGTTAAGCTGCTCAAATGTGTTTAAAACTATTTCTCCTGTCTTCGAATCAAGGTTTCCGGTCGGTTCGTCGGCTAAAATTAAGGCGGGATTATTAACCAGAGCCCTGGCAATTGCAACTCTTTGAATCTGTCCGCCAGATAATTGGTTAGATAAATGGTCAAAATATTCTTCATCTAAACCAGCTGCTTTCAAAGATTTTTTTGCTCTTTTTTCTCGATCTTCTCTACTGACTCCGGTATAAACCAAGGGCAGAGATACATTTCTTAATGCGCTTGTTCTTGGCAAAAGATTAAATGCCTGGAAAACAAATCCTATTTTGTTTTTTCTTATGTCAGCTAATTCGTCTTCAGTCAAAGTAGAAATATCTCTGCCGTCTAAAAAATAAGTCCCGGTTGTGGGCGTATCTAAGGCTCCCAAAATATGCATTAATGTGGATTTTCCAGAACCAGACGGACCCATTATCGCAACAAATTCGCCATCTTTTATCGTAAAACTGACTCCAGAAAGAGCCTTAAATCCAACAGATCCAGTCTGATATATTTTTACTATATCTTTAACTTCAATCATTAATATTTGATTATTATCTTCCGCTGGCCCCCCCACCGCCGATAAATAGACCTTGAGCGGCTCTGTTTGTCGTTCCGCTTGTACTTGATGCAGAACTAGAAGCGCTGGTGCCAGAAATTGTTCTAACAACAATCTGGTCGCCTTCGGAGAGCCCGTTGATTATTTCTGTGTTTGTATCATCTGCAAGCCCGATTTCGACTGCCTTTTGAGTCGGAGCCGTATCAGAAATAAATCCTTGGCTGGCCGATGCAGAAGTTAAATCAGATCTCTGATTGAAAACTAAAACATAATATAACCCGCCAGAAGTTTTAACTGCGCTATTAGGGACTATTAAAGCGTCTTGTTTTGCATCCGTAATAATATTTAGGCTCATACTCATTCCCGGTTTTATTCTATCGTCCTGTGTGTCAAAAGTGATTTTTGCATTATAACTTACTACGCCCTGGCTTACAGTGCCAAGCGTATCAATTTCAGAAACCGCTCCGGTTATGGTCAAGCCGTTTATCGCATCAAAAGTAATAGTCGCCTTCTGGCCCAAAGATATTTTTGCCGCATCAATCTCGTTCAAGGAAATCTCTGCTATTTTTTGCTTTGTCACAATCGTAGCTATTGTGGTGTTGCTTGAAACGCTATCGCCGTTCTTTACGTTGACGCTTGATATAGTCCCGTCAAACGGCGCTCTGATTGAGCAATATGACAAAGTTTTTTTAGCATCATCGAGAGTGGATTGCCTGTCTTTTACTGTCTGCTCCTGACTGGCAAGGTCATAGTCAGTTTGTATGAGATTCTCTGTGTTCGTCTCTATATTTGTTTTAACCGAAAGCAAAGAAGAAATATAATTATTCAGCGTGCTTGTATATCCATTCAAGGTTGACAAATGGGTATCAGACGTTGAATTATATGCTATATTGCTTTTACTTAGTTCATCTTGATAGAGTTGAATCAAATTCATACTATTCTTGATTGCATCGGCCACATCTTTTATTGTTGAATAGGTTCCATCTATCAGCGACTCTACCTCTGCCGGGCTAGAAGACCGATTT
>Ga0268276_1002164_pt1 | contig 17355 bp, 13 predicted proteins | sample saktaG_4_FD_190145 | JGI IMG/M metagenome (GOLD analysis project Ga0268276, IMG submission 190145) | Saline water microbial communities from Sakinaw Lake, British Columbia, Canada - sak_2010_1_5_45m | ecosystem: Environmental > Aquatic > Non-marine Saline and Alkaline > Saline ...
CGGGCTCTAGAAGCGCTGTGAATGTTTCTATTGCTCTTTTCAACTCTTTATTGTAAAAAGTCACGATTTCCATCAAATTTTTGTCTAAAGTACCCGTCTCCTCTCCAACTTGAATCATCTGCACCACAAAAGCAGGCGCGTAATCAGGATATTTCACCAAAACAGAGCTTATTCTTTCTCCCTCAGACACCCTCTCTTCAGTTTCAGTAAGAATATTTTTATAAACATGGTTGCCCACTGTGTCTCTGGCGATTTTTAGCGCATTGTTTATTGAAAGCCCAGCTGAAATTAGGGTGGATACATTTTCAGCGAACCTCACAAGAAAGATTTTTTTGAAGAACCCGCCTATAATCGGCGCCTTTAAAGACAGCTCATCGTAGCGTTTTTTGCCTTCCTTGGTTGTAAAATAATAAATTATAAATAGGACGAGCAGCACAAACCCAACCAATATAATCCAACCGTAATTGGACAAAAAGGTATAAAAATTAATCATTGCCTGAGTGAATGCGGGGGGTTTTGTAACTGTTACTTTCAGCAGATCAACTAATCTTGGCATAACAAAAAATACGACCATTGGTATTACTACAAGCAATAGCGCTAAAACAAAAATCGGATAAATCATAGCCCCTGTTACCTGGGACGATATGTCGCTCTCTCTTTCTAGGTGGTCAGATAAATAATAAAGGGCTTCAGAAATTTTACCAGATGCCTCTCCTGTTTTTATCAGGCTAACGTAAAAAACATTAAAAACTTCCGGAAATGCCGAGAACGCTTCCGACAACGGGTTGCCCTCTTCTACCATCTGGGAAATCTTTAAAATTTTATCCTTGAACCCAGGATTTTTAGTCTGGATAGCCAGGCTTTTTAAGCTCCGAGTAACCGGAACTCTAGATTGCATTAATACTGCCATCTGGCGGGAAAAAATAGCTAGGTCTTTTTTGGACACCCTGTTTAGAAAACCTATACTCTCGGTTCTTAAAATTAAAGGAGATCGCTCCTTTAAAGATGTAACAAAAATATTATATTTTTGCAAAAGAATGGCTGCTGCTTCTTTAGACGAGGCCTCAACGGTGCCTGTCTCAAGCTTGCCTTCTTTTGATCTGGCCTGATAAAGATACTTCATACAGATGTAAGCTCCAATAACCAAGTCCGAATTCCGAAAAAATTCCCAATAACCAATAACTAAAATTTGGGATTTAGGATTTGGTTATTTTTTCGGTATTCTGGTTTGGGGTTTGAGATTTAACGCAGCAGGTTTCTTACTTCGCTGGGATCTAACGCGTAATCTATGGCATTTTTCAAAGATATTTCTTTTCTCCTCACCAAATCAACCATTGCCCTGTTCGACGAAATCATACCTTCTTTGGCAGAAGTTTCTATGACAGCGGGAACTTCGTGGACTTTATTTTCTCTTATCAAATTTGACACGGCATTATTGCATATCAAAACTTCGCAGACAGGAATAAAACCGCCCTTTATTCTGGGAATCAATCTTTGAGAGATAATTCCCAAAAGAGAGCTAGCCAGTTGAAATCTTATCTGCCCCTGCTGTTCTGCCGGAAATACGTCTACTATCCTGTGAATTGTTTGCGCAGCCGAATTAGTATGCAGGGTTGCAAAAACTAAATGTCCGGTTTCAGCGGCCGTAATAGTAGTAGCAATCGTTTCTAAATCCCTCATTTCTCCAACCATTATTACGTCAGGATTCTGGCGCAGAGTGGCACGCAAAGCATTATTAAAGTTCAACGTGTCTATTGCCACCTCTCTTTGCTCTACGATTGCCCGATCTACGGGGTAGGTGTACTCAATAGGGTCTTCGATTGTAATTATATGCACAGCTCTTGTGTGGTTTATCTCATCTATCATAGCAGCTAACGTCGTAGACTTTCCCTGGCTAGTGGCTCCTGTCACTAAAATAAGCCCCTGGGTACGGCTCAAAAAATCGTGTAAGACCGGGGGCAGGCCCAACTCTTCTATCGTTCTTATTTTTGACGGAATGAAACGCAGTGCCAAACTTATGCTCCCCCTCTGGAAAAAAATGTTAACCCTAAACCTCCCTTTTTCTTCGTGCTGATAGGAAAAATCAATTTCTTTTTCCTCTAAAAACTTCTTTTTCTGGATTTCTGACATCATAGCATATGCTATGCCTTCGGAATCTTTTGCCATAATTACCTTTTCCTGGCTCAGGGGAACCAATTGGCCCGTAATTCTTATATTGGGCGCGTGATCAACAGAAATATCTAAATCTGACGCTTCCTCTTTAATGGCTATGTCTAAAAGTTTTTTTAGATAAGTTAAATACTCCATTTTTAGCACTAATTAACACAAATACTTAACGAATTTTCGCGAATCAAGAATTTATTTATTCGTGATTTGTGAGTATTCGTTTTTAATTCGTGGAAATTCGTTTTATTATTCTATTTCTTCTGTGGCCCTGACTATTTCTTCAATGGTAGTCTGGCCTTTCAGAGCTTTTAATATTCCCTCTTGTTCCATAGTAAGCATGCCCTGCTTTTGAGCTATTTTAAATATTGAACTTTCCAATGGATTTTTTTGGATTAATTCGGCCAACTCAGTAGACATAGACAGAACCTCAAAAAGTCCGACCCTGCCCGCGTATCCTGTAAATCCGCACTCCTCGCATCCCTTTGAAGCATACACCAAAATCGGATCTTCTGTCCTTAAGTCTTTTTTGGCATATGAGGGCATACTTTTTATCTTTTCTGAAATATAACTTCTGATTTTTTCTGCTGGCTTTACTTTTATTTTACATTTGGGACACAAAGTCCTAATTAGCCTTTGAGATACTACAAGCCTTAAAGTAGAAGGAATTAAAAATGGCTTGACTCCCATATCTATTAATCTTGGAATAACCCCGATAGAAGAATTAGTGTGTAAAGTAGATAAAACTATGTGCCCCGTAAGGGCGGCGTTCACAACCAAATCGGCGGTTTCTTCGTCCCTAATTTCTCCAATCATGATAATGTTCGGGTCCTGTCTTAAAATCTGCCTCAATCCGCGGGCGAATGTATAACCAATTTCCGACTTTACCTGCGACTGATTCACTCCAGCAATAGAATATTCTATCGGGTCTTCGACTGTTACAATATTAACTGAATCCTGATTTAAAAATCTTAAAATCGCATACTGAGTTGTTGTTTTTCCAGAGCCTGTCGGACCAGTAAATAAAATCATGCCATAAGGTTTTTTTATCGCTTCTTTTACAGCCTCTAAATTTCTTCCTTCCAAGCCCAAGTCTTCAAAAGATTTAGACCCAATAGAGGGATCCAAAACTCTTATTTCAACTTTTTCTCCGTAGAGTGTTGGAAATGTGGAAACCCTAAAATCAACATCCCTGTCGTTTATTTTTACAGAAAATCTTCCGTCCTGGGGAATTCTGTTTTCATCTATCTTCAGACCGGAAAGAATCTTAATTCTGGCTACAATGGCAAGGTGCACCTTCAAAGGTAAAAATAAGCTTGGGTACAAAAGCCCGTTCTGGCGGAAGCGTATTGTCAACTTATCTCTAGTCGGCTCCAAATGAATATCAGAAGCATTGCCCTCAATAGCATGTCTTAATATAACCAGAACCATTTTTATAATCGGAGCTTCTTCGGCTATGGCCTCGGTTATCTGCTCCTTTCGCGGAGCATTAAAAACTTTTACATTTTTTTCATCCAGCTCTTCTAGGGCTTTTTTGGTTTCAATCGACATGTTCTTGCGTTGCTTTAAAAGATCCACCAGAGAGCTGGGCGTTATTAAATAAACCTGATAAGTGAAATTTTCCTGGTTAGCTAAAAACCTCAAAGCGTTTTGAGCCGCAATGTCTTCCGGGTAAACCATTCCTATCTGAACAAATTTAGACAACCCTTCCTCTCTCTTTCCGATAGCAGCCATCTTATAATTAACCGAGGCCTCTTCCGGTATTAATTCTAAAACATTAAAGGGCACCTCTTCTGCTTTAACTTTTTTGTATGGTATATCAAAAACTTTAGCCTTTAACTCAAAAAGCGTATCCTCTGCAACAAGCTTTTGTTCTAAGACAACATCCTCCTCTGTTTTACCAGATTCCTGTATTTGCTTTTGCAGGTCGTTCATCTTGTCCTCAGACAAAAGCCCTTTTGCAAATAATTCTTTTAACAGCTTCATTTGAAGAAAAAATTAATTTATTGACTTATTTTTTTAATTCAATTTGTGGAGATGACTGATAATATGGCTCGAAAGGATTGTCTCTGCCTATCTTTGCTTCCTGTATATCATTTACCACCAGCCCCATATTTTTTAAAATGGTCTTGGCATCTTCTAGAGAATCAGCGAATATAAAACCTGTTTGCGCCGTGTTATTTTTTGCAACGGCCTTATAGATATATTGCGTTTTCATTTCGGGGAAGGGTTGTAGATCATTAAACTGCTCTGAATCTAAAATTGACATATCAATGCTAACCTTTGGTTTGTTAAAAACTAGCGTGGGAGAACTCGCCTTTGGCTCAGAGAAGAATACTCCTAGAAATATAGCAGCTAAAATTAGCGAAAATATTACTGTAATTCCTGTAAAAAACATTTTCTGTCTCTGTTTGGGTGATATAAATACTACGGCCATTTTTACGACTAATTATCACGAATACTTAACGAATTTTCGCGAATCACTAATTTATTTATTCGTGATTTGTGAGTATTCGTCTTCAATTCGTGGAAATTCGTGTTTTTCTAATATGAATGCGTTTTTATTTGTAAATTAAAACTGTATGCTTGCTGCGCCTGTTGAACTTGCTGAGAAACGACTGAACTCTGCGATTGCGACGGTTGCGAAACGCCCGTATTTCCAGAACCAAAGGAAATGCTTGTAACCTCGAAAATGCGCGCTGATTTCTCTAAAGACACTATAAAGTTTTCCAATGCGGGATAGCTCCCCAAAAGGTCTGCCGAAAAAATCAGATCCTTAATGGTACTACCAATCTTTGTCTTGGTCCCAGAAGAGGACTTGGACAGAAACAAGTCTTTCACCACCAAGCCGTTTTCTGTAGCAAATTGCTGGAGCGCGTAAACAATCCTCCCAAGATCCGGGTCTGAAGGCAAGGCATCGTCAATTTTTTTGATATCATCTTGTCGGCCCTGTAAATCGTAGTAAATCCTGGTAATAGAGGCGTAATAATCAAATTCAGCATTGAACTCGGCTTTCTTCTCGCCAAGCTCGGTCTGCAAGCTTGCAAATGTCTTGTATTCGGGAACCACTAAAAAGAATACCAATAACAGGATTATAAAAAGAGTGATAGCGATTGCTATAGGACGGTCTATGTTCATACATTATTAATTCCATTCATATTATTTTTCGGCCTTTTCCTTAAAAACATGAAAATTAATGCGGCAACTGCCAAAACAACGACTACTGCAATTATTAAAATAATGATAACAGAGCCTGTATGACTAGGTTTATTATTGGCCTCTGGCGCGGGTTGAACATTTACTTGGACTTCATAATTTTGCGTTGAACCATCTTCTGCGGTAACCGTATAACTTACAGGATTTTCAAAATCCTGAACAATATTTGATTCAGGCGAAACCACGGCGCCAGGAGAAATAACTATTGATGTCGTCAGACTTTTTACATCTGTACCATAGGGGACATCTAAAGTAATTGTATAGTTTGTTTCGTCTATTGTTCCTATAACTTCTGGGTTCGAAAGCAGGTGGAAAGAAGTTATCAACTTTTGACTGCTTTTTATCGCCGAATTTTCTTCCCCCTCTGTTGCCGTATTCCCAGCTTCAGCGCCTGCTTCTGTATTATTCTCCGCGGCTCCTTGATTTTCTGAAGCTGTTTGGTTTTGTTCATTATTTTGGCTTTCCTGTGCGCCTTCAGATAGTGCCGCCTGCTCTGAAGCAACAACAGTGTCAGATATATAATCGAATATGGTTTGGTCTAAAACAAGATTTATATTAAAATTAACTCTTGTAGCAGAGCCAAGCGAGGAATTAAGAGTTGTAATGCTCTTTACATGCTCATTTTTTTCAAAGGTCGCGACCTGTCTGGAAAAAGAATCTAAGTCATCGGATTCGCCAGATAATTGCGCGCTGCTGTTCTTTTGGTCTAGGCTAAACTGTTTGAACCACACATTGGGCATAGTTTGCTCCTGCAAAAAAACAAATACATTAGAAGCAAATTCGTGGTTTCTCAACAAGCTAGTAAAATCGTTAATCTTGCTCTGATAAGTGATAACGGTTTTCTCATATTCTTTCTGTTGCTCTGTTCCTACTGTCTGCAGAGCTGCTGATTGCTTTTTTATATCCTTTTGCTGTAGATTATTCTTGACTAAAAATATGACGTAGCAAAAAATAGTGGCTATCAGCAAAGATATCACAAAGTAAAATATCACATCCATCCACCAGAATTTTTTCGTCCTTAATTGGAAAATCGCAGAAAAATCCATCGCGCTTTTTTATTAATTATACACCAAATAAAATTATATGGCACTATGTTTCTAATCCGCCCAATGCGACGCCCGTAGCGACAGAAAAACTTGGTGCCATCTTTTCAAGGGAATCCTCTAAAATCGGGGGGTATAAAAGTTCAGAAAAACAATTGGGAACTTCCACCCTCTTCTTTAAGACTTCAGCAAAATATTCTTTCAGCCCAGGCAGACCTGCGGTTCCGCCTGTTAAGTAAATTGCGTCAACTTCTTTGCTCTCTTGTATAGAAAGATCAGATAATACTTTTTTTACTTCAGTTATTAAGGGATCGATCAACAAATATAACACTTTTGAAATTTCCTCCTTTGAAGAAACAAGTCCTTCTTTATTTTTTAATTCCTCTGCCTCGGCGTGCCCCAAACCCAAAGATGAGGCTATGCTATAGGTAAGCTGGCTGCCTGCAAAATCAAAACTGTAGCTCTTTTTAAGATTCTTTTTATCTACAATGTTAATAGTGGTGCTCTGCACGCCTATGTCTATTAAGCAAATGCTTTTTTTGTCTTCCTTCGCTAGCGCCCTAGCTAACCCCAGAGCTTCGGCCTCAACCGCGTAAAGCTCTAACCCGGCAAGCTGTGCAACTTCTTGGTAATCTTTCACAATCTGGTTGGGAATGGCGACTAAGAATATCTCTAAAGAAGAACCTTTAGCTCCCGGAGTCCCTCTTATCAATCTCCAATCTAGAGTTGTTTCTGTAACGGGTAATGGTATGTATTGGGCAGCATTATAATAAACTGCCTCGCTTAATTCATTTGCATTCATCGGAGGCAATTCAAAAGAAGTGCAAAAAGTTGAAAAATCAGGAATGGAAAATATAACAGCCTTAGTGCGTATTCTTGCCTCGTCTAAAACAGCCCTTATGGCCCTTGAAACAAAATGATTAGAAAGTAGATAGCCTCCCTTATCAGCATTTCTAAAGGGTTCTTTGTAAAGCGACTGCGATTTAATTTCTCCATAATTCTCAAGGGTTTTACCCTGCCCCCATCTGGAAAGCTCAACGACCTTAATTGATGCTGTGCCGACATCAACGCCAACCATCTTTTTAGGAAAAAACATCTTCAGAGGATTTGAAAGAATATTCAATTTTCCTAAAAATTTAAAATCCATTTTCATTATTCCGCTAGAGCTGTTCAAAAATCAGCTCTTTTAGCAGAGTTCAAATTTATTATACAATAAAAAAGACACAATATCACTGTGGATAAACTAATGCCAAAAACCAAAAATTTTATTCTGGATTTGCTATTCCCTAAGTTCTGTTTGGGATGCCAAAAAGAGGGCTCATATCTTTGCCAAGACTGCCGGTCGACTTTGGATATTTCAGAATTTAACTATTGCCTGTGCGACAAAAGTCCGCAAAGGCTTCCTTCGGGCTCAAAATCAGGCAAGTGCAGCAGATGCCAAGATAAAAAACTTTCAGGATTATTTTTTGCGCTCCCCTACAAGAAAAAAGCTCTGACAAAAAAATTAATCCACCAATTCAAGTACAAACCCTATTTAAAAGATTTGTCTAAAACTCTGGCAAGCATTTTAGTTGAACATTTTTTAATTTCAGGAAAAAACACTGACGAGGTTTGGGACAGTGGTATTTTGGTCCCGGTTCCCTTGGATAAAAAGAAATTAAAAATCCGGGGGTACAATCAATCAGAAGAACTGGCAAAAAAACTTGCAAAAATTTTACAAATTCCAGTTGTTTCTGATGTTTTAATAAAAATAAAACCAACTGCCCCGCAAATGGAATTAACAAAAGAAGAACGGGAGAAAAACCTGCAAGGCGCGTTCATAGTAAAAAACCCTTCGGCTATCGCTCAGGGTAAGATATTCTTAGTTGATGATGTCTACACAACCGGCTCTACGATGGAAGAATGCGCTAAGGTTTTGCGCGATGCCGGCGCAAAATCTGTGTGGGGTATTGCGATTGCAAGAGAAGAATAACAGCGGAGAGGGTGGAATTTGAACCCACGAACTAATAGACAAGCTTTTAAATCGAGGTCGCAAGCATTATTATTCCTTTTCCATATATGACCCTCCGCAAACAATGAGATAGATCTCCTTTAAGCTTTCAGCCGCATGTATTTTTTGTCTTTCTGCAAGAGCAATAGCTCCTCTAACAGTCGCCCGTAAATCTCCAGATCCTATATTTGATGCTGTGGCTAAAAAAAGAGCTAGCAACGCTTCCGCCATTTTATTATCCGTTCCTTTTTCTTTTTGATAACCTTCGGCTAATGCGCCCATGGTTGCATAACCATAAATTTTGTCAAATCGATAGGTTTTTGTAATCTCGTTCCCTAAATTATTAATAGCGTGGACCTCTCTCCTGCGCAGAAGGCTGAAAAAAAGCGAATGTAAGTGCCTCTTCATTAGTTCATCTTTTTCTCCTTCATCTAACGTTTTAAATTGGTCAAACAACTCGCGTATCTTTGCGATTCTTTTATTTTCTGAAATCTCTGCGATTCTTTCCTTTTCAGAGACAACCTCGTCGCTAGATTCATCAGCTCTTTCCCCCTTAGGTGCAAATTCATCGCCAAGCCCATCAACAAGCTCATCGCTTCTCGCCTCTGAAAAGAGCCTCTCTACATCTTCAAATTTCTCACTATGCTGCTCATTAGTCGAAATGGGTTGTTCTTGATAATCCTCGATGGGAGAACCCCCCCCTATTTGTTCTGAATTTTTCATATGATTTTCCATGTTTAAAAAACTCTTCTTCGCGCCGTACTACACTAGCGAACTGTGTCCGCTGAAGCTCGCCGCTTCGGGCGAGCGAAGGCGGAGGAGGTGGGACTCGAACCCACAAGCCCCTTACGGGGCGCGGCTTAGCAAGCCGCTGTAATAACCATTATACGACTCCTCCAAATTATTTATCTATTTTTTTAGAAAACGCTTCGTATGTCCCCACAATTTCATTAAATAAAGTAAAATCATAATATCTAACCGTACAAGTCCCCTTATAGTCCCTTCTCTTCATCTTTGCCATCGGTATGGTTATTGTTGGTTTTTGGAACTGATTTTCGGGAATACTCAGCGCTTTACTCCAAAAAGAGGTTATTTCCTTTTTATCATGCGTAGTGTGTAATTGCAAATGGACTCTAATCTTTTCTTCTTTCGGATTAAACCCAATTCTAAATAATTTTAAAAAAGTTTTAATTAAATCAACATCGCTATTTGCGAAGTCGACACAGTTACAATTAGCGTATCTTGCACCTTCGCACCAATATATTAAAGATGCAAAAATTTTGGCTGTATTTTTATCTATAACTATTTCATTAATATTTTTTCCCCCCTTGCTCTTTAAATCTTCTCTTATTCTTACATTCCTTAAATGATTGGAATTATTCGAAGGAATATCAACACACCACCTTAAAATGGTATCTTTTGTGATACCTAATTTTTCAACAATTTTCATTGTTCCAACGCCATCTTTTTTAAGCTTTCTAGCTTTTTCAACAATGCTATGTGAATAAAACTTCATTATTTTATTATAACAAAATTACAAAGGATTGTAAAACCTTTCCTAATATTTGATAAATCCCAATTTTTATGATAAAAATAGAAATTGGAGGAGTCGCATAGCGGCTATTGCACCACTCTTGAAAAGTGGAACCCAGCAATGGGTTCGTGGGTTCGAGTCCCACCTCCTCCGCAACATGAATTACAAAAATATTATTTTATTAGTTATAATTGCCGTTATTCTGATCAGCGGTGGGATATCTTTTTATTACTATAGAAGCAACATTATAAATAATAATCAGCAAGCGACAGAAAAGCAACAAGAAAAAACTATAACCTTAGAAGACCAAAAAATCGCAGATAATACAAGCCCATTCAAAATCAATATCGTCTATCCTACAATAGCCGGCCTTGATGATTTTAACCAAAAATCAAAAGCGATTGTTGATAAAGAAATAAGTGATTTTAAAACTAATTCTCTGGCAAATGACGAAGCAGTAAAAAAAGTAGACCCCGTTGATTATGCAAAATACCCGAGAGAATATGAATTGGATATCGTATACGACAAAGGTGAAACAAACTCAGGCATTGTAAGCGTTATTTTTAATGTTTACAATTTTGAAGGAGGCGCGCATGGAGCCAGCTATTTTGTACCGTTAAACTACGACCTGCAATCAAAACAAGAAATAAAATTAGCAAACCTATTTCCAGGAGAAACAAATTATTTGCAAAAAATTTCTGACTACTGCATTGAAGATTTAAAAAAACAGATAACCACAAAATTAGGCAGTACCGACGGCACATATATACAAGACGGAGCAGGACCCAACGATGACAACTTCCAATATTTCCTGATAAACTCGGACAACACAATTACTTTTTATTTCCCGCAGTACCAGGTTGCCTTTGGCGCAGCTGGTAGCTTTAAAGTTGTTATGCCAAGATAAAACATGCCCTCGTGGTCCAATGGATAAGACGCAAGGTTGCGGACCTTGTAATGCAGGTTCGAATCCTACCGAGGGCACCCATTCGTTGCTTAGCTCCTCAGGGTAAACTACTTCGCTACGCTCAGTGTAAACTATATGATTTCTCTTTCTACTCCAGTTCAGGAGGTTCCTAAAATAGGCGTAACCTACGCTAAAAGATTAAAAAAGTTCGGCATAAAAACAGTGCAGGATCTGCTTTTTTATTTTCCTGCAAGATACGACGATTTTTCAAAAATAATTTCAATTAAACAGGCAAAACAAAAATTAGGCGAGGTTGTTTGCGTACAGGGGCAAATTACAGAAATAGAAAGTAGCCATACTTGGAAAAATTTTATAAATTTAACGCAAGCAATCGTGCAAAATGATTCCGGACAAATTAATGTTATATGGTTCAACCAGCCGTATCTCGCAAAGTCATTAAAAGAAGACGATTTTGTCTGCCTGGCAGGTAAAGTGAGCTTGGGCAAAGAGGGTGTTTATTTGAACAGTCCAGCGCATGAAAGAATAAATGAAATTGGAGACAACGAAGAACTAACTCACACTGGTAGAATTGTGCCGGTTTATTCAGAAACAAGGGGTGTAACTTCAAGGTGGCTAAGATATATAATAAAACCTTTGCTTTACAGGTTTTTAGAACAGATACCAGAATCCTTGCCTAAAGATATAATAAAAAAATACAAATTTTTGCCGGTGCAAGAAGCTGTGTGGCAATTGCATTTTCCAGATTCTTTCGAACATGCTGATGCCGCAAAATCGCGATTTTCTTTTGAAGAGCTTTTTTTAATACAGCTAAATGTTTTAAAAGAGAAAATAAAGCTAATGCAAAAAAAATCTCCCAGCTGCCCGATGGATACCAATTTAATGAAAAAGTTTACCGACTCTCTGCCATTTAAATTAACTGACTCGCAGAAAAAATGCGCGTTTGCAATTTTAAAAGACCTGGAAAAAGCAGTTCCGATGTCGCGGCTTTTGGAGGGCGATGTGGGCTCTGGCAAAACAGTTGTGGCAACAATGGCCGGACTAAATGTAGTGAAGTGCGATCATCAGGTCGCCTTTATGGCGCCAACAGAAATTCTGGCAAAACAGCATTTTAAAACAATAACAGAATCACTTAAGGACTTTGATGTCAGAATCGGTTTACTAACCGGCAAAGACGCCAGAATCTCAGCATTAGTGCCAGCATCAGTACCCCGAGCACTGTCAGCTGACAGTGCTCGGGGTACTGATGTCTTTGAGGTTTCCAAAAAAAGCTTTCTTGGAGATTTAGAAAACGGACAGTTAGATATTGCTATTGGCACACACAGCTTGATACAAAAAGGGGTTGAGTTTAAAGATTTGGCTTTGGTGGTTTTAGACGAACAGCACCGCTTTGGAGTTGAGCAAAGAGACCATTTAATCAAGGGCAAAAAACTAGTCCCCCATTTGCTTTCAATGACGGCCACTCCGATACCAAGAACCCTAGCTTTAACTGTTTATGGCGATTTGGATTTATGCTTGATAGACGAGATGCCAAAAAACAGAAAAAAAGTAAAAACAATTATTGTAGAACCGGGCCAAAGAAAACAAGCTTACGAATTTATCAGAAAAGAAGTGGCTGGAGGCAAAGGAGTTTTTGTTATTTTCCCCAAAATAGAATCTCAGGCTACGAAACTGAAAGAAGCAATTGAAAAACATGGATCCCTCAATGGTTCTTTCGTTCCACAAAACTATGATTTAAGGAGTTTGGGGATAAACGAAGTAAAAGCTTTAAAAGAAGAATATGAAAAATTGTCAAAAGAAGTTTTTCCGGATTTAAGAATTACAATGCTTCACGGAAAAATGAAGCCAGCAGAAAAAGAAAGAATTATGCTGGATTTTAAAAAAGGAGAAATTGACATTTTGCTTTCCACTTCTGTTGTAGAGGTTGGCGTTGATGTGCCACGGGCAACAATCATGATGATTGAAGGAGCAGAGCGTTTTGGACTTTCACAGCTTCACCAATTCCGCGGACGAGTTGGCAGAAGCGACATGCAGTCATATTGCTTTTTATTTACCACAGACCCAAGCATGCTAAACAGAAAAAGATTAAAGGCTTTAGTTGAATCAAACAATGGATTTAAATTAGCTGAAAAAGATTTGGAAATCCGCGGACCGGGCTCTCTTTATGGCACACAGCAATGGGGAGTGCCCGACATGGCAATGCAAGGATTATCAAACATATTTTTGGTTGAAAAAACCCGCGCTGCCGCTAAAGAAATTTTAGAAAAAGACCCGACTTTATCAAAATACCCAGAGCTCAAAGAGCGCCTAAAGAATTTCGAAAAAAGAATCCATTTTGAATGAATAAAAAACTGGCCTCGGCCAGTTTTTTATTTCCTAACCTTTTCAGTAACCCAAAATCCCATATATCTACCCAACATCAAACGAATTTGGGCGTCTAAAGATGGCAGAGAACCGAATAAAATTAAAGTTACAGGCAGAAATATCCATTGCAGAAAAACAGTGGATTTTTTAAACCATCTTAAATACCATTTCATATCTTTTGGAACCGGAGGCAGAAGCATTGTGCTTAAAATCGCAGAAACAACCATGCCAAGCATAGATACTGTCATAATTCTCGAAGTCAAAATAGGCAAATTAAAGGATAAAACAGAAAAATTAAAACTCTTTCCTCCCAATATTATCGGCAGCCATCCCAGCAAAAACAATAAAAGAGCTGCCGTCGCCCATGACCAGAATCCATCTAAAATCGTATAAATATGCGAGATCTTGGCCCGCAGGGGTATTTTCTTGTTGTTTAAAAATCCAAACATTATATACGGAATTTCATTGCAACCCCAAGCCCAGCGCTTTTGTTGCCTGTACTGGTTTAAAATTGTGTGCCAGAAATTTTTTGCCATCACGGCATCCATAGAAACTAAATAATAAATGGGTACCACCCTGTAATTTCCGTCGTAGTACAAATAAGCTTTCCAAAAAATTCTTGAGTCGTCTGACACCACATTATCGGGATAACCAACTTCAAAAAAAACTTTGGCAGGAGTTGAATGCGAAGAATAGGTTGTAAGTTTTTCTTCCCTTTCCTGTTGGATCATTTGCCAGAAAGTATTTGAAGTTGAAACAACCCTGGAAAGCACGTGAGCTGACCAAATGTTGTTATTATAAATCGGCACCGGCTGATAGCTGGCGTTCATCGGATTTTTCTCTGTTAAATAATGCCAAGTTAAACAGCCAAAATATTGCGGAAAAACTTTTGTGTCAACATCAAAAGTTGAGACTAAAACATTTTCATATGGAATTTTTAATTCATCAATAATTTTTTCTTTGACTTCTTTTCCGGCATGCGCAGTATTTGACCCTTTCCCGCTGATTTCTTTCTCAATTCCCTCAGGATGAACAGAAACTAGAAATTTAAAAAAATTGTTTGAATATCTATCAGCTACAGCATCCGCCTGTTCTTTGAAAAACTTGCCGGCTCTTTGTTCAATAGCCAAAACCACGATCATCTTTTCTTTGGGATAATCTGATTTTATTAGAGTTTCAATGCTTTCTTCAATGAGCCCACTGCCTTCTTTATATGTAGGTAAAATAATTATGTGATAAATATTTTGCCAGGATTGTCCAAACCCCCTCAACTTCGCCAGCCAGTCTGTCCTCATATTCCTTTTTACCTTGAAATACCCCACTACCTGGTTCACTGAAAAATAAAATATCCTGAAAAAATAATAGAAACAAAAACATATTATAAAAACTGCAACCCATGAGGGAAGTATCCACGAAAAAACAAGCACCCCAAAAAGTGTGCCTAAGCTTATTATCCCTGGAGTCATTTCAAAAAATCTGTACAATCTTCTATCTTTTGGATTTTTTATATCTGAAGCTTTTGAGATATCCAGATAATCTTTCTTTTCCATTTTTTGTTGGCTTGCCCTTAGCGAGCGGATAGTTTACGCTGAACGAAGTGAAGTGCGCCCCCAATCGGATTTGAACCGATGTTACTTCCTTGAAAAGGAAATGTCCTAGACCAGGCTAGACGATGGGGGCTCTATACCCTAGACGCACGAAGCGCGTCGGGTCGAGCCCGACAAAAATTTATCTATAAATTTTTGTATAGGGCCCTAATCCTAATTAGAATTTATTTCAATTCTACCTTGAAAATTGAAAAAAATCAAGATTTGAGATATAATTTGGGCATGAAAATTTTAGCCATAGAAACATCTTGCGACGACACCGGAATCGCTATTTTAGAGGTTTCTGAAAAAACCGAAGAATTTAGCGTACTTTCGAATATCGTATCTTCGCAAATTGAAGTGCATAAGAAATATGGTGGAGTTTATCCTGCAATGGCTAAAAGAGAACACCAGCGCAACTTAGTTCCTGTTTTAATACGCGCGTTAAAACAGGCTAAATTGTTAAATCCGAAATCCGAAATCAGAAATCCGAAACAAATCCCAAAATCCAAAATCCAAAAATTAAATTCTATTTTAGAACGCGAGTCGGAATTGGCAAAAAAATTAGTTCCCTTTTTACAAAAACATAAAAAGCCGAAAATAGACTTGATTGCTGTTACAAATGGCCCGGGATTAGAGCCATGCCTTTGGGTTGGAGTTAATTTTGCAAAAGCACTTTCGTATTTCTGGAACATTCCAATTGTGCCAACAAATCATATAGAATCTCATATCTTAGTAAACTTTTTACCAACGAGGCCGGGTCTCGTTGGTTTTCCTGCGGTCTGCTTAGTGGTAAGCGGAGGACACACGCAACTGATACTTATGGAAAAAATTGGAAATTACAAAATTTTAGGCGAGACACGAGATGACGCAGCAGGCGAATGTTTTGATAAGTGCGCAAAAATTTTGGGTCTCGGTTACCCTGGCGGTCCAATTATCTCCCAACTCGCCACAAAGTTTTTGGGGTGTCCGACACCCCAAAAACTGCCGAGGCCGATGATAAATACAAAAAACTATGATTTTAGTTTTTCAGGACTTAAAACAGCTGTTTTATATGCTAACAGAAAAGTTGAAAATAAGACTAAGCGATATAAACAGGAAATAGCTTCAGAGATTCAGCAAGCCATAATTGATGTTTTGATAAAAAAGACGATGAAAGCAGCAAAAGATTTTAAGGCAAAAACAATTATCTTGGGCGGAGGCGTAACAGCTAACAAAGAATTACGAAAGCAACTTACAGAAAAAATTGAAAGGGAAATTCCTAACGCCCGATACCTAATACCTAACACCCAATTAAGCACTGACAATGCCTTAATGGTCGCTGTCGCCGGATATTTTAAAGCAGAACAAAACAAATTTATGAGATGGCAAGATATTGAAGCAAACGCCAATTTAAGGGTAGAATAAATATATTATGGAGCTACCATCGCAATACAACGCGAAAGAAGTTGAAGACAAGATTTATCAGCTTTGGGAAAAGAGCGGTTTTTTTGATCCTGATAATTTGCCCGGTAAAGGGAAGCCCTTCACCATAATAATGCCTCCGCCAAATGCCAATGGCAGTTTGCATATCGGCCACGCGCTTTTTGTGACCCTAGAAGACATAATGATTAGATTTAACAGAATGAAGGGCAGAAAAGCTTTATGGCTCCCGGGGGCCGACCACGCTGGCTTTGAAACCCAGGTTGTTTATGACAAGAAATTAGACAAGCAGGGTAGAAATAGATTTGAAATCCCAAAAGACCAGCTTTACAAAGAAATTTTAGATTTTACTCTCACAAACAAAAAGGTCATGGAGCACCAGTTAAAAAAGCTTGGTGCTTCGTGTGACTGGTCTCGCGAAAAATTTACTTTAGACCCAGAAATTATAAAAATTGTTTATGAGACCTTTGAAAAACTAAAAAAAGATGGCTTAGTTTATAAGGGAAAAAGAATTGTAAACTGGTGCACAAAACACCAGACTTCCCTATCAGATGTGGAAATAAAATATGAAGAAAGAAATGACCCTTTGTATTTTATAAAATACGGCCCAATAGAACTAGCCACTGTGAGATTAGAAACAAAGTTTGGAGACACAGCTGTGGCAGTAAATCCAAAAGATAAAAGATATAAACAATACATTGGAAAAGAAATAGAAATTGAAGGGTTGCTCGGCAAAACAAAAATAAAAGTTATTGCAGACGAAGCCGTTGACCCCGAGTTTGGAACAGGAGCTGTGAAGGTTACCCCGTCTCACGACCCGGTTGACTTTGAAATTTGGCAAAGGCACATAAATGAAATTCCAGAGCCCAAACAAGTTATTGATAAATATGGAAAATTGAATGAGCTATCCGGACCTTATGCTGGAATGAAAATAAAAGAGGCAAGAGAAAAGATTGCTGAAGATATGGCGCAAAAGGGGCTTTTAGACCCCGCAAAAACACAACACGATTATAAACATAACGTTGCTATGTGTTATAAGTGCGGAAATTTAATTGAGCCAATGATTTTAGACAATCAATGGTTTGTGAAAATGACAGAAAAACCGAAGTCCG
>Ga0268276_1002168_pt1 | contig 17333 bp, 17 predicted proteins | sample saktaG_4_FD_190145 | JGI IMG/M metagenome (GOLD analysis project Ga0268276, IMG submission 190145) | Saline water microbial communities from Sakinaw Lake, British Columbia, Canada - sak_2010_1_5_45m | ecosystem: Environmental > Aquatic > Non-marine Saline and Alkaline > Saline ...
GGTTTCTCGGTGATAATCGCCGGAGCCGGCGGCGCCGCGCATTTAGCCGGGGTGGTTGCAAGTCACACCACGCTTCCTGTCATAGGAGTTCCGATGGAGACGAAAGAGCTCAAAGGCATAGACTCTCTCTTATCGACCGTACAGATGCCCTCCGGTGTGCCGGTGGCAACGGTCGCCATCGGAAAGACAGGCGCCAAGAACGCGGGGATACTGGCCCTACAGGTCCTCGGCGTTACCGACAAGTCTATGGCAAAAAAATTAGAGGGCTTAAAGAGATCGCTGGTTGAAAGTGTCCGTAGTAAAAATAGATCCTGCAAATCCGGATAAAGAGATAATAGCCGCCGCGGCCAAGATCGTGAGAGAAGGCGGGCTCGTCATATTTCCCACGGAGACCGTCTATGGTATCGCGGCAAACCTTCTTGACGAGAAGGCCCTTAAGAGGCTCTACACGGTGAAGGGCAGGCCGGGCGATAAGCCGTTCACCGTGCACATATCCGATACAAAGATGGTCCGGGATATGGGATGCGTGATAACCGGCACGGCCAAAAAGTTAACAGACCGGTTCTGGCCGGGGCCGCTTACGATAATTTTAAAGTCGGGCGAAGGAAAGAAGACTGGCTTCAGGATGCCCGCGAATAAGATCGCCCTCGAGCTCATAAAGGCATCGGGTGTTCCCGTAGTAGCGCCAAGCGCGAATTTGAGCGGCCGACCGGCGCCGGCCACGGCCGGGGAAACCATGGCGGATCTTGATGGCAAGGTCGACATGATCATCGACGGCGGCAGAACCGAAGTCAGGCTTGAGTCTACCGTAGTCGATCTGACGGTCGATCCTTTAAAAGTTCTCAGGGCCGGAGCCATCAAGGAAGCGGATTTGCTTAAAGCTATAGATGAATAAGATAAAGAAGATCCTTTTTGTTTGCACCGGGAACAGCTGCCGGTCTATAATGGCCGAAGGCCTCATGAAGGACGCTCTCAAAGGACTGGGCAAGAAAGATAAGGAAGATATAGAGGTTAGTTCAGCGGGAGTGAGCGCCATAGACGGATTCCATCCGATGCGCGAGACGGTAGAGGCCATGAAGAGCGAAGGCGTGGATGTTTCCGGGTTTCAGTCCAGGGGGCTTACCGACAAGATCATAAGAGACTCCGATCTTATACTCGTCATGGCGGCCCATCATATGGACGACATAATCAAGCGCGTCCCCGAGGCTGCGTCGAAGACTCACATGCTGAAACAATACGGACGTATTGACAATTCGCGCGCCTGCGAGGACCTCGATATATCCGACCCCATAGGTAAGCCCATAGGGGTGTATGAAGAGGTTCTTGGGGAAATAAAAAAAGAGGTTGAGAGAATTGCGCACGTCATTGCGAGGAGCGATAGCGACGAAGCAATCTAAAAAAGAGATTGCTTAGCCCTTTTGGGCTCGCAATGACAGAAAGAGTAACGGGATGAAGATAGCTATAGGAAGCGATCACGGCGGGTACGGGCTGAAGAACGAGCTCGTCGCGTATCTGAAGAAAGAGAAGTACGAAGTAGATGACCTGGGAACGCATTCAAAAGAGTCGTGCGATTACCCGCTGATCGGTTTCGACGTGGCCGAGACCGTAGGAAGCGGCCGCGCCGACAGGGGTATACTGATATGCAAAACGGGCGTCGGTATGGCCATCATAGCTAATAAAGTTCACGGTGTCAGGGCCGCGGCGTGTTACGATGAAGATATGGCGAAGTCCGCCAGGGAGCATAATGGCTGCAATGTCATAGTCTTCGCCGCCAGCTACTCCGGATTCAAAGAGGCCCTGAAGATGCTGAAGGTATGGCTCACAACTGAACCTCTAGGCGACCGTCATGAAAGGCGGGTAAAGCAGATAAAGGATATAGAAGCGAAATTAAGAGGAAATAAAAGATGAATATTCTGAAGAGACAGGACCGCGAGGTATATAACGCCATCCTGAACGAAACGAAGCGCGAGAACGATAATATAGAGTTGATAGCGAGTGAAAATTTCGTGAGCGAGGCCGTGCTCGAGGCCCAGGGCTCCGTACTCACCAATAAATACGCCGAAGGTTATCCGGACGCGCGCTGGTACAATGGTTGTGAATTCGTGGATGACGTCGAGCGCCTGGCTATAGAGAGAGCGAAAAAAATTTTTGGCGCCGAGCACGTGAACGTGCAGCCCCACTCGGGAACGCAGGCGAACATGGCGATCTACTTTTCGATGCTCGAACCCGGCGATACCGTGATGGCGATGGACTTAGCCTGCGGCGGCCACCTCTCGCACGGCCACCCGCATAATTTTTCCGGAAGATTCTACAAGATGGCCCCGTATGGCGTGAACCGCAAGACCGAGACGCTCGATTATGACGAGATCTCGGACCTGGCCAAGAAGAGCAAGCCCAAAATGATACTCGTGGGAGCCTCGGCTTATCCGAGGTCGATAGACTTCAAGAAATTCAGGCAGATAGCCGATTCCGTCGGGGCCTTCATCTTCGTCGACATAGCCCACATAGCGGGGCTCGTGGCGGCGGGACTTCACCAGAACCCGATGGAGTACGCTGAGTTTGTCACATCCACCACCCACAAGACTCTGAGGGGCCCGAGGGGCGGCTTGATTATGTGCAGGAAAGAGTTCGCTAAAAAAATAGACAGCCAGATATTCCCGGGGCTGCAGGGAGGTCCCCTGATGCACGTGATAGCCGCGAAGGCCGTATGCTTCAAAGAGGCGCTCGAGCCCGGATTCAAAAGGTACCAGTCGCAGATACTGAAGAATTCCAAGAAGCTCTCCGCTGAAATGGAGAAATTAGGATACAGGATAGTCGCCGGCGGGACGGACACGCACCTATTCCTGGTGGACCTGACCAGCAAGAATATCACGGGCAAAGAGGCGGCTACGGTTTTGGACAGGACCGGTATCACGGTGAATAAGAATCTTATCCCTTACGATAAGCAATCCCCTTTTGTGGCCAGCGGCATCCGTATCGGAACGCCCGCCGTTACGACGCGCGGCATGAAGGAGCCCGCGATGAAGAGGATAGCCGAGCTTATCGATAAAGTTTTGAGCGACCCCAATAACGAGAAGAACATACAGGCCGTGAAAAGAGAGGTCGCCGCGCTCGTAAAGGCCTTCCCTCTATACAAGGGGCTGATCAAAAGGATGGAGAAGTAATGAAAGACAGAAGACCGACATGGGACGAATATTTCCTCGGCATAGCTGACCTCGTATCAAAACGCTCGACCTGTTTGAGGCGCAGAGTAGGCGCGGTGCTCGTCAAAGACAAGAGGATGCTCGCGACCGGATATAACGGCGCCCCTTCAAGGATCGCCCACTGCAGCGACGCCGGATGCATACGCGAGAAGCTTAAGATACCTTCGGGCGAGAGGCACGAACTCTGCAGGGGTTTGCACGCCGAACAAAACGCCTTTCTGCAGGCCGCCCTCCACGGCACGAGCCTTAAAGACGCGATACTTTATTCCACGACCCAGCCCTGCATAATATGCGCCAAGATGATCATCAATGCCGGCATAGGGGAGATAGTCATAAGGGGCACCTACCCGGATGAGATGGCCCGCGATATCCTGAAAGAGGCAAAGATCAAGGTTCGTGTAGTAAGATGAGGATACTTATTGTAATGGCTCTATGCGTGATCCTGGCGGGATGCGGAGGCATGGCGCTGGGAAAAGGCGGCCTCTATCTGGATAAGAGCACCTGCGTCGGCATGGACGAATTCGGCGTAGCAAAAGTTAAGAGCGGATTTTAATTCTAAGCGCGCCAAATCCGCCGCCCGACCACAAGGGGACGTTTCACCTTGATGGAACCCTTTCCGTTACAATATGTTGCAGTGCGACCCGATCCATGGATTGCGTATTAAAGTAAGAGACATGCATGGATCGGTTGATGTCATAACTTACTTGCTTGTAAGGGGTTAAAGTAAAGTGAAACGTCCCCATTTTGCGAGGTGATGATGCGGTGCCCATACTGCGGCAATAAGAAAGATAGCGTTATAGACTCCCGTATGTCACGCAATGCCTCGAACGTCAGGCGCAGGCGCGAGTGCCTGAAATGCAAGCGCCGTTTCACAACCTACGAATACGTCGAACTCATTCCCTTGATGGTAAGAAAGAAGGACGGCAGGCGCGAGGCCTTTGATCGCGAGAAGCTGATGAACGGTATTCTAGTCGCGTGTGAGAAGAGGCCGGTCAGCATGAAGCGCGCCGAAAAATTGGTAGACGAGATAGAGCGCCAACTGGAGAAGAAGCACGAGAAGGAAGTCGCCTCGAAAGAGATAGGCGAGCTCGTCATGAAGGGGCTCCATTCCATAGACGAGATAGCCTACGTGAGGTTCGCTTCCGTTTACAGGCAGTTCAGGGACGTCGGACAATTCATGAAGGAACTCAAAACTTTCCTGAGATGAAAGAAGCCCTGTATTACGAAAAGATCCCAGGCAATATCGTGCGCTGCCATCTCTGCCCATACGAATGCCCGATCCCGCCCGGAGGCAGGGGCGCTTGCGGCGTCCGGCAGAACGCAGACGGGATCCTCTACAGCCTCATTTACGGCAAGACCACAGGCATATCCTTAGACCCGATCGAGAAGAAGCCCCTCTATCACTATCATCCCGGAGAAGAGATATTATCCTTAGGGACACGCGGCTGCAACCTTCATTGTGATTTCTGCCAGAACTGGCACATATCGCAAGGTGCGGATGGGCCCGTGGAAAATATCACGTCCCCGGAGGTGGTCCGCAGGGCAAAAGAGCTGGGCTCATTCGGGATAGCCTACACGTATAATGAGCCGTTCGTATGGTATGAATTCGTTCTCGATACCGCGAAGCTTGCCCGCCAGAACGGGCTAAAGAACGTTCTCGTGACGAACGGTTTTGTGAATAGAGAACCGCTTGAAGAGATGCTGCCTTATATAGACGCCATGAATATAGACCTGAAGGCTCTTGACGAAGATTTTTATGCCAAGATATGCAAGGGCAGATTAAAGCCGGTGTTGGATGTTATAAAGACGTCCGCGAAGGCATGCCACGTAGAGTTGACCAACCTCATCATACCCACGTTGAACGATTCGGAAGGCTCTGTAAGAAAGATGGTGGACTGGATATACGATAACCTGGGGCCGGAAACCCCGCTGCATCTATCAAGATACTTTCCGTGCTACAAGATGAAGCTACCTCCCACTCCGGTAGAGACCCTGAAGAGAGCCGAACGTATAGCGAAAGAGAAGCTCAGATACGTCTATATCGGTAACGCGTAGCCCCTACTGGTAATACTTGTCCGCGTCTTCCAACTTTATCGCCAGAGGCGCTTTCTCTTCCAAGCCTTTAAGCCACTTCTCCATTACGAGGTTTGATCTCGACTCGCGGACCGTTTTCGAATATTCTTCCTTCTCTTTCGCGAACGCTTCCTCATCCGCGTCTTTTCTTTCGACGACCTCGAAGATGATATACCCTTTATTGATCTCCAGGGGATTGGAGAGTTCCAGGTCTTTCAGGTTGTATGAATTCTCCACTATAAATGGCACGTCGCCAATGGCTTCGACAGAGTCTTTTCTTGAGAAGAGATCCGTATCCTTTACGGCGAGGCCCATCTTCGATGCCGCCTTTACGAACGTCTCGCCCCTGTTGCCGGTCCTGTCGAGAAGCTCTTTGTGGGTCTCGTCGGATCTCGTCTTAAGCATTTTTCTTGCCTCGACCTCTTTGAGGTATTTTTCTATATCGGCTTTCGACTCCTCAAATGTCGCCGGACGGTCTGGTAAGGCACCTTTAAGATTGGACTTCACCAGAAGCCCAGTCTTATTTTTGTCGTAAAAATCTTTCACCGCGTTCTCGTCTATTGTGATCTTATCGAAGTACTCCTTCGGCTCGAGCAGTATATATGATATCTTGATCTTGCCGAACTCTTTCTTGTATTCGGAGAGGATCTCTTCATCCGATAACGTGATATCTTTTGTCATGGATGCGGATAGCTTCTGCAGGGCCAGGTTATCTCTCACTATCTCCTCAAAAGCCCTGGGCTCCAGGCCTATGCTGTTCTTAAGAATGTACCTGTAAAACTTGTCATCGAATACGCCGTTCCTCAAAAAGAGAGGATGGCTGCGCAGGGCGTCGACAACCTCTTTATCGGGAGTCTTGATACCGGCCCTTTTAACCTCCTCCATCATCAGTATCCTGTCCCACGCGAGTTTCACCAAGAGGGGCTTGTTGGAGAGAAGAGCGTCGAGGACCTTGGGCTGATTATAGTAGCTCAGTATTATCTGGCTTCTTACTCCCGAAAGAGCGTTACTGAGTTCGTCGAACGAAACCTTCCTGTTGTAGACAAGGCCCACGTAGCTCGGGCCCTTATCTTTAGAGCGCGATGAGCTGGCGCCGCCCCACAGCACAAAAGCGGGCACTATGATCACAACGAGCCCCCACAATATTATCTTCATCACTATCTTTTTTCTGAATAGCTTTAGCATCTCATCTCCTATGGTTTTCGCTATGATTATATTTTATATCCCGCATTTACTCAAGCACTAAGTTTAACAAAGAATTTTTTCGCTTCCAGCGACAGGCGGAACTTTTGGGGTGTTGCTTCCGCTTGCCGCAAATTGGATTAAGCATACCAATTTGCTGTGGACAAAATTTGACAGAATTTTAGCTTCTTTCAGGAATCTAAAATTCTTTTCTAAATTGCTATAATGTGTCAAATTTTGTAACAGCAACGGCCCCCAAAAGTTCCGCCATATAAGAAAGAGAAAATTCCACAAGAGTGGGGCAGGCGGACCTTGCGGGGGTAGTTGCCGAAGCGGCGTCAAAAATTCTGACACCTTATGGCGAATACAGAAAAAATTTTAAATTCCTGAAAGAAGTTAAAATTTTGTCAGAATTTTTACCGAATAAATTGGTATGCCCAATCCAATTTATGTCCGCGGAGGCAACGCCCCGCAAGGTCCACGCCTGCCTTCAGAAAGATCTCGAATTTTCAACGGTTGACAAGAGCTTGGCCAGTGTGTTAAATTTAACGTTGTGGAGGTCCTTCTCCCGCCAAGCCTCGTAATATCATCGGGGCGGGATCAGGATCAAATTTGCTTCGCAAATTTGGAGGTGTGCAAATGGATTGGGGAATGGAGAATCGTTTAAGTCAGCTCATGCCTAAAGGTAAATGTTTTTTTATGCCCATAGATCACGGGTATTTCCAGGGCCCTACGACCGGCCTGGAGAAGCCGGCGGATACGGTGGCCCCGCTGATGAAATATGTGGATGCCATCTTCTGCACCAGAGGTGTACTGCGTTCCGCCATAAGTCCGTGTAATTCCAAACCAATTATCTTAAGAGTTTCCGGATGCACCAGCATGGCGGGGAAAGACCTGGCCAATGAAGAGCTGACGACCTCTATCGACGAGATAATCCGTCTCAATGCCCAGGCGGTCGGTATATCGGTTTTCGTGGGCAGCGACTACGAGAAAGAAACTCTCTCGAACCTTTCCGCGCTCGTCAACGAATGCGAGCCTTACGGCATTCCGGTGATGGCGGTTACCGCGGTGGGCAAAGAAGTAGAAAAACGCACGTCCCGCTATCTGAGTTTAAGCTGCCGCATAGCAGCCGAACTTGGAGCCAGGGTCGTCAAGACATACTGGTGTGAAAAAGATTTTGATAAGGTTGTCAACGGCTGCCCGGTGCCGGTGATCATTGCCGGCGGCCCGAAATGCGATACCGAGCTTGAGGTGCTGGAATTTGTGCATAACGGTATGCAGAACGGCGCCGTGGGAATTAATCTGGGCCGCAATGTCTGGCAAAGTCCTCATCCAGCGGCGATGGCAAAGGCCTTACGGGCGATCGTCCACGAAAACGCGTCGGTGAAGAAAGCAAAAGAGCTCTTCGATGAGGAAAAGAGGAATGCTCGCCGCTAAATACTACAGCAATACCGATATCCGCCTGGAAGATATACCCAAACCAAAAATAACGGACGGCGAGATCCTCGTCAAGGTAGCAGCCAGCGGGATCTGCGGTACCGACGTCATGGAGTGGTACCGCGTCAAAAAGACGCCGCGCGTTCTGGGCCACGAGATCGCCGGCACCATCGTAGAATCAAAATCGCCAAGATACGCCGCCGGACTTAGAGTATTCGTTAGCCATCATGTCGCCTGTAATGAGTGCAAATATTGCCTGTCGGGGAATCATACCGCCTGTGAAACGCTGCATACGGGCAATTACGATCCGGGCGGCTACAGCGAATTTGTAAGGGTGCCCGCGATAAATGTTGATAGAGGCGTGTATATACTGCCCGACCATCTCTCTTTCGCCGAAGCGACTATGATCGAACCGCTGGCATGCGCGCTCAGGGGCCAGAGGGTTATCGATGTAAAGAAAGACGCCGTAGTCATGGTGCTCGGCTCTGGCGTATCGGGCCTCTTGAATATATTGGTCGCCAAATTAAAGGGCGCTAAAGTGATAGCCACTGACGTAGACGCGTACCGGCTTAAGAAGGCGAAAGAGTGCGGCGCCGATGAGGTCCTGCATGCTGAAAAAGCGGGCGATATCAGGGCCGATAAGATCATTGTATGTACCGGGGCGCTTTCGGCGATAGGACAGGCCTTCCGGTCTATCGACCGGAAGGGGACGATCCTCCTCTTCGCGATTCCGGATAAAAATATTGAAATTCCGACGGTCGATATGTGGAGAAACGAGATAACCGTCACCTCTTCTTACGGCGCTGCGGCAGACGACCTCGCAGAAGCCCTGGAGCTCATATCAAGCGGTAAATTGGATATGAAGCCGCTGATAACTCACAAGCTACCATTAAAGAAGATACAGGAAGGATTCAGGTTAGTCGCACAGGCGAAAGAATCGCTTAAGGTCGTTCTGGAGCCTTGAACGTAATCGGCGATGATATTGATCCTTCGGCCCTTCGACAGGCTCAGGGCCGATGGTGAGCAAAGTCGAACCATCGGCAAAAGCTCAGGATCAATGGTGAGCATGGTCGAACCATTGACTTTGTGCGCTGTGGTGTGATAATATAATGACTCACAAAAGAGGGAATTATATGGCAGATACTGCAAAGAAATTAAAATTAGGGTTACCCAAGGGCAGCCTTCAGGAAGCTACGGTGAGGATGTTCAAGAAGGCCGGCTTCATGATAGGCATAAGCGAGAGGTCCTATTTCCCCTCGGTGGATGACGAGGAGATAGAGGCGATACTCTTCAGGGCCCAGGAGATGTCGAGATACGTCGAGGACGGTATCCTTGATGTAGGCATTACGGGCAATGACTGGATATTGGAGAACTCTTCCAATGTCGTCAGGGTGGCGGAGCTTATATACGCGAAGCAGAGCATGAGGCCCGTCAGGTGGGTCCTCGCGGTGCCGCAGGACTCAAAGGTGAAGAGCGTGAAGGATCTGAAAGGCAAGAGGATAGCGACCGAACTCGTCAACGTGACCAAGAATTATCTCAAGAAGAATAAGGTCAAGGCCGAGGTGGAGTTCAGCTGGGGAGCCACGGAGGTCAAGGCCATCATTGGAATAGACGCCATAGTGGAAGTCACCGAGACCGGTTCCTCCCTGAGGGCCAACAAGTTAAGAGAGGTGGCGACCGTCTGCGAATCTACAACGCAGCTCATAGCCAATAGGAAGAGCTGGCTGAACCCGTGGAAGAGGGCGAAGATAGAGAATATGGCCATGCTTCTTAAAGGAGCGATAATGGCCGAGGAGAAGGTGGGCCTGAAGATGAACGTCTCCAAGAAGGACCTGAAGGCCGTGCTGGCGCTGCTGCCGGCGATGAAGATGCCCACCGTATCGACTCTTTCGGACCCAGCCTGGTGCGATGTGGACACGATCATCGACGAGAAGACGGCTAAAAGAATAATCCCGGAATTAAAGAGAGCGGGTGCCCAGGGCATTATAGAGTACCCTTTAAATAAAGTCATCTATTAAAGGAGAGGTCCTTCGTCCGCCTTCGGCGGATTCAGGATCAAACTTACTTCGTAAGTTTGGAGGTGATTCGACATGCCGTGCGGAAGGAAGAGAAAAAGAGCGAAGATGGCGAAGCATAAAAGAAAAAAGAGGATGAGAAGAGATCGCCATAAGAAGAAATAGCAGCACCATCATAGTCGTTAGCATAATTGCCGCACTCTGTTTTTCAAGCAGTTCCAGAGCGGCGCGCGGCGTGTCGTCAAAAGGGGAAGTATCGTCCGGAGACTTCAGGATAGAGAAGAAGAGAAGTCTTCCGGACGCCTCCTCCAGAGCGCTTGCCCATTACGCGATGGGCATTATTTATGATAACGAGGGCAGGCCGGATGACGCCGTCCGAGAATATAAGTCGGCGCTGGCCCTTGAGCCAGAAGTGAGCTATCTGCACTCCAGGCTCGGCACAGACTTTTTTTTGACTAAGGATGTAGATAAGGCGGTCGAAGAGTTCAAGATCGCCAAGTTTCTTGATCCCAGCGATACAAAACCCAGATTTTTACTTGCGCTCGCCTACACGGCTCTAAACAAGTTTGACCTCGCTCAAAAAGAGTATGAGGACGTAGTCCGGCTCAATCCGGGCGACATAGCGGCATTAGGTTCTTTGGCAGACCTTCTTGTTATACAGGAGAAGATGGAGGAGGCCGCCGGAATATACGAGAAGCTTATAGAGAAAGAGAAGGGGTCGAGTCTACTATATTTTAATCTCGGCGTCATCTACTCGAGGCTCGGCAAGCCCTCTCAGGCTATCGCCATGCTGAACAAGGCGGTTGATCTGGATCATGATTATCTCGAGGCGTACATAGGCCTGGGGGTACTCTGCGAAATGAAGGAAGATCTCCCCGGCGCGATCTCCAATTTTGAAAAAGCGCTTAAGGTCGACCCTCTGAACATAAAGGTTTACTACTCCTTAGGCGGCGTGTACTACCGCGCCAAGAAGATAAATGACGCGGCGCATCAGTACGAATTATTAACGAAACTGAACCCGAAGGACCTCGAAGCTTACATTCAGTGGTCCGGGATGTATATAAGGCTCAAGAAGCCTGAAGAAGCGATAGCGGTTTTAAACAGAGCTCTTTCAGAAAATATCAGAGAGACGTCCCTCTATCTTGCGCTCGGGTACGCGTACAGCGCGGCTTCGCGTGAGGCGGACGCCCTGAAATACTACAGGATGGCTCTTGACATGAGCCCGGAGAGCGCGTTAGTTCGCTTTCATATGGGCGCATATTATGATAAGATAAGAGAACGTCCTATGGCTGTAAGCGAATTTCGCGAAGCGATAAGACTCGACCCGAAATTTTCGGATGCGTATAACTATCTCGGGTATATGTACGCCGAGGAAGGTTCGAATCTTGACGAGGCGATCGCGCTTATAAAGAAGGCCGTAGAGATGGAGCCGGGTAACGGCGCCTACATAGATTCGCTCGGCTGGGCATATTTTCAGAAGGGCATGATAGACGAAGCATTAGTAGAGCTGGAGAAGGCGGTGAAGCTCGAACCGGACGATCCCACGGTGCGCGAGCATATGGGCGACGCCTATTTCGAGAATGGGCTCTTGACCCAGGCGCGCGCCCAATGGCAGAAGTCTCTAAGGCTCGATCCGAAACAGGATAAAGTAAAAGAAAAGTTAAGAAAGAAGAAGAAGAAGTAGAAGAAGATGTCGAAAAAACCGGATATAAAAGAATTAAAGAGGAAGGCCGTTGGGATACGCAAGGACGTCCTGAGGATGCTTACTGCCGCGGGATCCGGGCATACCGGCGGGAGCTTGTCGATAGTCGACATACTGATCGCTTTATATTACTACGAGATGCGCAATGACCCAAAAAAACCGGAATGGCCCGGGCGGGACAGGTTTTTACTTTCCAAAGGGCATGGGTGTCCGGCGCTCTACGCCGTGCTTGCCGAAAAAGGCTATTTCAGAAAAGAAGATCTTCCGGGTTTAAGAAAACTTGGAAGCAAATTACAGGGCCATCCGCAAATAGGACTTGAAGGGATAGAGATATCGAGCGGCTCTCTTGGGCAGGGGCTATCGATAGCCAACGGCATGGCCCTGGCGGCGCGCCTCGATAAATTGGATACAAGAATATACTGTCTGATGGGAGACGGAGAGACCAATGAGGGCCAGGTATGGGAGGCCGCCATGACCGCATCCCACTATAAGCTCGACAGCCTCTGCGCCATCATAGATTATAACAAGCTCCAGATAGACGGGTTCTGCTGCGAGATCAAAGATATGGGCGCGTATCTGGATAAATGGAAGAGCTTCGGCTGGCACGTGCTAGAGACGGACGGCCACGATATAGGGAAGCTTATGGACGCGTTCGATAAGGCTAAGACCGTTAAGGGAATGCCGACGGTAATCGTCGCCCATACCATAAAAGGCAAAGGCGTTTCGTTCGTGGAGAACAAGGTCCAGTGGCACGGGATATCGCCTAAGGCCGAAGAGTGCGAACGCGCCATAAAAGAATTAGACGAAGAACTAAAGAAGATATAAGGTCTACTTCGCCATTCAACCCGTAAAATTCGGGTATGGCTTCGTAGCACCTTGCAGTTAATTGCTGCGAAGCCTAACCGGCTATTGATAGCTGAAGGGCGGAGCAGAATAAGGAGACTCTTCATGATACCGCGTAAATGGAAGATGTATATCAAGATGTACTGGGTAAAGATAACGATCGTGGTGGTCATACTGCTGGTGGTCGTCTTGGCAATCGTGGGCCTGAATTCACTCGAGTCGTACTACAGGAATATCACTCTGGCTACGATGCCGGTAAACCTGCTTATGGTAGCGTTAAACGCCACGATATTTGTCTTCATGTATATGACTTTCATGAAGGGCGGTTTCTCAAAGCTGAGTAATAAACTCAGAGTGCGCGGCGACTTTGTCAATATTAAATGGTCCGATGTCATAGGAATGGAGAACGTCAAAGAGGAGGCGATGGAAGTCGTCCAATTGATAAAAGACAGGGTGCGCGTCAAGAAGATAGGCGGTAAGATCCTGCGCGGCATACTGATGTTCGGGCCTCCGGGCTGCGGCAAGACATATCTGGCAAAGGCCATAGCTACTGAGGCCGGAATGCCTTTTATCTCCATGTCCGGCAGTGAATTCGTGGAGATATTCGTCGGAGTCGGAGCGTCGCGCGTAAGAGGACTATTCAAGAAAGCGAGACAGCTCGCGTACGGTAACGGCGGATGCATAATATTCATAGACGAGCTCGACGCCATCGCCCGCAAGAGAGTATTCTCGGCATTCGGAGGCACCGAAGAGACGAACTCCACGCAGAATCAGCTCCTGGCGGAGATGGACGGGCTGCAGGAATTAAAAGATAAGCATGGCGAACCTTCTCCCGAACAGAACATTATAGTTATCGGGGCGACGAACGCTCCGGAAGATACCATAGACAGGGCATTGCGGCGCCCGGGACGTTTCGACAGGATAGTCTATATAGAAAAACCCGGCCTTGAAGACAGGGAGAAGCTCTTCACCTACTATCTTAACAAAGTCGAAGCCGATAAATCGCTCGATATAGGGCGGCTCGCGAGAAAAGCGATAGAAAAATCGCCCGCCGACATAGAGAATATAGTGAAAGAGGCCGCTTTGGTAGCCACAAAAAAAGGCCGCGACAAAGTTATACTCGAAGATATAAGCGAAGCTATGGAGAGGATAGATATAGGATTGAAGCGAAGAATTACGATGACGCCGCACGAGAGGGAGGTGACCGCCTGTCATGAGGCCGGCCATGCCGTGGTCATTTACATACTGCATCCTACCGACGACGTCTTTAAGATCTCGATCATACCGAGGAAAGATACGCTCGGCGTAGTTTATCATCCACCCAGAGAAGAGCTTTACCACCACACAAAAGATAAATTACTTGCCGACATAATGGTATCTTTGGCCGGCTATGCGGCGGAAAAGATGCGGTTTAATATGACATCCAGTGGATGTGAAAGCGATTTTCAAAAAGCGATGTGGATCGCGCATCGTATGGTATGGCAGCATGGAATGGGTAACGCCGGACTGCTGGGTGATTATACGATCATCCCAGCATCTCAGCTCTCCGACAACATAAAAGAGCAGTTAAACCAGGAGACGCAAAATATAATACAGGGATGCCTGAAATCGGTCGAAGAGCTTTTGATGAATGAAAAACCGATCCTCGAAAGACTTATTAAGGAGTTATTGGCCAAAGAAGAGCTGGAGTACGACGAGGTGGAGGCGATCTTTAACGAATTCGGCAAGACACACATAAAGAGCAAATGGTAGCAATGTCACCACGTCACAAGGCCACAAGGTCACAGGTTAAAATATTCATTTCGCTTGTGTCTTGTGTCTTGTATCTTGTGTCTTTGATCGGGTGCACCTCGACTTACCCGCAGGATAAGATCAAAGAGTCCATAGTAAAGATTTGCAAAGAGGAGTACAAGTCGGACGTTAAGGTTGAGACCGCGGGCAGGACGATGGTGATATATCTTCCCCTCTCGGATCTCATGGATTTTTCTTTCGCCCTTACAAAGACGGCGAGCGCAAAGATCAACGATGTCATCTTCACCGCCGCCAGGGTCGCCCTTTCGACGGACGCCAAGATAGACTTTTACTGTGTCATAGCGCATGACGTCAAGATGCCGGAGCTGCAGATAATCATCATAAAGAACGTCGAGGACGTGAAGCGCTTATTCGCCAATGATATATCGAGGGGCGAGTATATGAAGCGCATGCTTATAGACCTGCGCTGGAGCTCGCAGGCGAAGAAGGAGCAGGTGGTAAAAGAGGTATTCAGCAAGATGAGCCTCGACCCCAAATGGCAGGACCAGGTGATGGCGGACTTCTTCAGGAGCGAACCGACGTCTCTGGGAGATATAGGCTACTGGGAGAACAAATTTTACATAAAGGATATAACGCTTGCGGAGTTTATCGCGGAGCAGATAGCGAACAGGGTCAAGCTCGCCTTCAGGGAAGACAAAAGTTTGGAAGAGAGCTTCCTGCTAAAATCCGCTAAAGGGGTTTATGTCTCGCAGAGGGGCAAGCGTCTCTTCAGGTTTGAGGTGCTTGCCGAGCGAAGCGCCGGAGGCGCCGCTAGTGCAATAGAGGACTCCGATAAGATATTTGAGACCGTTCTTTCGATAGCGGCCCATGTGATACACGGGTATCATTTTAAGGATTATGACGGCGTCGAAGTCTTTGACCAGAAAGAGGGAAGGTCTATAGAAGTAGACCCGGTGGAATTGGAAGCGTTCAGGACCAAGAAGCTGAAGTTAAGCGAGATAGGCGTGTGAAGCTATAAGCTTTAAGCTGTAAAAAACTTTAAAGCTTACGGCTTACAACTTAAAGCTGAAATAGTTATAAAGAGGAGCACAATGGTTGAAAAGAGTTACAAGATGGTTCCGACAAGAGACGGTTTCGGGCATGGCCTGGTGGAGCTGGGCAAGGCCAATAAGGATGTGGTGGTGCTCTCCGCCGATCTTACCAATTCGACAAGAGCCAGCTGGTTTAAAAAAGAGTTCCCCGACAGGTTCTTCGGACTGGGGGTGGCCGAGCAGGATATGATAGGCACCGCCGCCGGGCTCGCCCTTATGGGAAAGATCCCTTTTGCCTGCACTTTCGGCGTCTTCGCTTCGGGAAGGGCCTGGGATCAGATAAGGGTGTCGGTAGCGTATATGAATCTGAATGTCAAGATCATCGGCACGCACGGCGGGATATCTGTAGGCCCGGACGGTGCCACCCATCAGGCGCTGGAAGAGATATCGCTGATGAGGATACTGCCCAATATGATTGTAATAGTTCCCTGCGACGCCCTCGAAGCGAAGAAGGCGACGATAGCCGCGGCCGGCCACAAAGGGCCTGTCTACATAAGGCTCGGCAGGTCCGGGGCTCCCGTCATAACTAAAGAAGAAGACCTCTTTAAGATCGGCAAGGCCTCTATTTTAAAAGACGGCAAAGACGTGACCATATTCGCCTGCGGGCAGATGGTATATGAGTCGCTCGTCGCTTGCGAGATACTGGAGAAAGACGGCATAAGCGCGCGCTTGATAAATATGCATACGCCAAAACCTATAGATAAGGATTGCATAATAAAGGCGGCCAAAGAGACAGGCGCGATAGTTACAGCCGAAGAGCATACTATAGCAGGCGGCCTCGGCAGCGCCATATCGGAAATATTGGTCGAGAATTGTCCCGTGCCGGTGAAGTTCGTCGGGGTCAGGGACAAGTTCGGCCAGTCCGGAGAGCCGGAAGAGCTCTTCGAGTATTTCGGCCTAAAGGCGAAGAACATCGTTCAGGCCGCCAAAGACGCGATCGCAATGAAGCGAGCGGCGTAACCCGTGGGGCGTTGCCTCCGCGGACGCAAATTTACATTGGGCATGTAAATTTGCTCGGACAAAATTTTTACAAAAATTTAACTTCTTTCAGGAATTTAAATTTTTTCCTATACCGCCATAAGGTGTAAAAATTTCGTAACGCCGCTTCGGCAACTACCCCGCAGGTTACGCCTACGACAACTACGAAAAGTTATGCGCAGCATTACAATTAAAGCTCCGGCGAAGGTTAACCTTTTCCTCAAGGTCCTCGGTAAAAGGAAAGACTCCTATTACAATATAATTACCGTATTCGAGCGCATATCGCTTGCCGACACCATCAAAATATCGAAGATCCCCAAGGGCATAATCGTCAGATCCGACAGGCCTATAACACGCGATCCGAAGGAGAACCTGGTGTTTAAGGCGGCCGAAGCGGTCCTGAAGCGCGGGAAAGTGAAGTCCGGAGTAAGGATCGAGATAAGGAAGCGCATACCGATCGCGTCGGGGCTTGGCGGAGGCAGCTCGGACGCCGCTTCGACCATCATAGGAATAAAGAGGCTCTTCAGGCTGAGACTGGACGCCAAAACTCTCTTTAATATAGGAAGAAGGCTGGGCGCCGACGTGCCATTCTTCCTTCTGGATGCGCCATTTGCCATAGGCAGAGGCAGGGGCGATATACTGGAGGCCTTAAGATCGAAGGTTAAATTCTGGCATCTTATCATAAAGGCGGGAGATAAGACGTCCGCTGGGGATATCTATAAGGCGTTTGACGAAGCGTCTAAGCACTTGACACCTCGTATCGGGAGTGCTAAAATACAACCCCTTTCGCTTAAGCTTCCGGAGGCAGTCCTCCGAAGCCAAATGCGTAAGCAATTTGGCGAAGGAGGGCAAATCCCCTCGAAGTTTCCGATGGATTATGAGCAGGCGGAATCCATGCTTTACAACGACCTCGAAAGAGCTGTTTTGTTGAAAAAAGGCGCCGCTGGCAGGATATTGAAGAGCTTGGCACAACTATTGGGTAAGAAGACAATCGTTTCCGGAAGCGGACCAAGCTTATTTTGCTTGTATAGGACCAGGAGGGAGGCGATAGATGCTA
>Ga0268276_1002170_pt1 | contig 17326 bp, 29 predicted proteins | sample saktaG_4_FD_190145 | JGI IMG/M metagenome (GOLD analysis project Ga0268276, IMG submission 190145) | Saline water microbial communities from Sakinaw Lake, British Columbia, Canada - sak_2010_1_5_45m | ecosystem: Environmental > Aquatic > Non-marine Saline and Alkaline > Saline ...
ATGTGATGTTTTTATTTGGATCATACGCACCAGAAAAATATGGATTGTAAAAGTCTACTGCGGAGACTATTTTTTGTGTGTTTTTCTTTTGGAATATTGCATTTAGAATACTCATCTAATCATCTCCTCAGTTAAAGTAGTAATCCGGTTGTTGAGACAAAGAAACATAGCAGTTTAGTATTGCCGCCACGCCATCAATCTTGCGTTTTGGTTTCGATTTATCTGGCATGAAGTTGCCATTTCTGTCCTGGACAAGAATGACATTTGAGAACATCCACTTCAAAACTGGATGATTTTGATAGCAAAGGATTTTCTCTTTCAAGTGAGCGGCCAGCATTTGCATTGGGACCGATAGTGTTTTGTATCCTTGCTGCGTTGATTTTAAACAATAGTCCTCGGCGTATCCCATCTGTGCCAGTTCATGGACGAGTGAAGATGAACTATAAGAGTCATAATTGATAAATTGGTACATCCATCCATGGGTTTTGAAATTAGAAGCAACATAGTTTGCGACATCATGATGATCTATCAGTTCATTTCCGGATATTCGGATGAATCCTCGATCGATCCATTGCTTCCAAGGAATCTTCGAATTGAATTCCATTTCAGATTGTAGATAAGATGCAGTCATCCAGAACATAGGAATTGCGATAACTCGATGTTTCTTTTTGTCAAATAAAAGTGTCACAAATGCAGTCAAGTCATTTGTTCTTGAAAGATCAAATCCACCAAGAACCAGCGAATTGTCGAATTGCTTTATCTCCTCTTCGGTATACATTATTGGGCGGCGTATTGTTTCAGTTCCACCTTCAGGAATGTATTCTTCCCATATATCGAAGTCCTCATATCGAAGCCATGATTGGTTCTCTACGCCACGAATATTGAAGTCTTTTGTTTTCACGGTGTTTGCTAAATTCGGATCATTCTTCATTCGGTCAACTAGATATTTTAATTTTTCTATTTTCTTGATGATTCCAAGTCCGGGATTTGCCTTAATCCAGCATTTTTCATCGTTGATTTCACTAGGGTCGTCTAATTCATACAGGAGAGGAAACACCTTATCATCTTGGATTGTGCCGTCAAGAACTTGTATCATATAGTCATAAGTGTCATCAAATAGAGCTCCTCGAACATAACCAGCGGTAGTAATCATTGACATTAATGCCGTTAATCTGGCGCTCATTGCTTGCTTCAATATGTCGTATCTTGATCTTGGAAGTTCATGAACTTCATCTACAATTGCCGCTGAAGCATTGAGTCCGTCTTGAGTGCTTACGGCGTTTGATAATACTGTAAAGTATGAATTCCCTTGTTTCTTGTAAAGTGATGGAGCAGGGTATACTTTGTGACCAATTAAATCTCGCATGAACCGAGATTGTGTTTTCATCAACCGTGCTTCTTCCCATACGCGTCTTGCCTGAGAAAAAGTTGTTGCCGCAACATAGATTTCAGCACCGTCTTCTTTGACTAGTAGAAACAACCCTAGTACAGAGTTTTCGGTGGATTTGCCATTCTTACGTCCTCGGACGTCAAAGATTTCTTCGAATCTTAACCGTCCAGTTTCACGGTCGAATATCCCAAAAATCGCTTGGTATTTTGCTTTTTGAAAAAGCATCAAACGGATGTCTTGTCCCACCCATTCATCTTTTGATTGCTTGCAATATGTCTCTGCAAATGTGATAAACAATTCTCCTTCGTCTTCATCGAAGTAATACTTTGGATGCTCATCGAGAATGACTGGTTCAACAATATTGAAGTACAGTTGCTTAATTCGTTTTGAAGTGACGATTTCTCCAGATCGAATCTTGTCTATGTACTCTTGAACATAGTTCATTACGAACTACCATCCTTTTTTTGGGTTTTGAAAAGTTCAAGAATTGGGTTTTGATTTTTTTGAGGAATAGAAATTGTTACAACACCCATTCTTGCCCTTCCGACTGGTGTCAAGCATAACTGCTCAGCAAGCTTGTTGATGATTGTGGTCTGCTTATTCATTCGATTCAGAAGGATGTCTATTCGGTTCTGTGCTGAAGGATTAGCAACTATGATATGTTGAATTTGTAGCCACTCGCTATGCGCTGTATCGTAAATCGCAACCGCTTCACAATACATACGAAGTGACACTTCATCAAGATCTGACAATATATCGACATCCATTCCGTCATACAATTTCATGATGCGTTTCCAGATTTTCCTAGCATCCGAACTGATTTTTGTTTTCGGTGGACACCTAAGGACCGAGCTAGGATTCATTTTTTTTTCAATTTCTTTTCTGGCGTTCAATTGCTCCTGACTCAATTTGATTTTATCAGGATCTAGCATATCCGCCGGAACCGGCTTTCTGCCTGTCATACTCGCTCCTCCTTACACTTTTACGGATTTCACTCCAGTCATCTTTTCGAATCTATCGATGATGACGTCAACGTAACGGGGATCAAGTTCCATCATAAAGCAACGACGACCGAGCTGTTCAGCAGCGATTAAGGTAGATCCGCTTCCTCCAAAGGAGTCGAGGATGTTGTCCCCCATACGGCTAGAATTGTTTATGAGCCTACCCATTAATCTAATGGGTTTCATGGTTGGGTGATTATCATTTTTTAATGGTTTATTTTCATGAATCACTGAAGAAGTATTATCTGATAATTCGAGTCCTGAGCGAACAATTTCTCTCAGCTCTCCGATTTTTAATTTGCCAATATCCTGATCTTGGCAGACAGTAGTGAAGCTTCTGTCGTCGATAAAGTAATGCGCTGCGCCTGATTTCCAACCATATAAACAAGGTTCGTGCTGCCATTGGTAGTCCTGACGTCCCATGACAAGTCCGTTTTTTACCCATATTAGGCACTGTCTGACATGCCAGCCAATGTCTCTACAAGCAAGATGAAATTCCAATCGACTAGATTCAGCATGCCAGATGTAGAACGACCCTCCACGTTTGAGGTGATCACTAGCATTCGCAAAGGCATTTGCTAGGAATTCCTGGAACTTGTTTTTCTCCATATTGTCATTCATCATGTCGCCAGCATTTGATTCATAGTCGACATTGTACGGTGGATCTGTCAAGACAAGATCCATAACGGTCCCAGAAAGTAGTTTGTTCATGTCTTCTTTGCTTGTTGCGTCACCACACATGAGATAGTGACATCCGAGTTTATACACATCTCCGAGTTTGCTTTTAGGAGTCTTGGATAATTTAACGTTGTAGTTGTCATCAACCATGCGATCATCTGCTCCAGGAAGCTCGAATTTGAACATGGATAGATCAAGTTCGATTTCTTTCAATTCAACTTCCAATAACTCATAATCCCATTTTGCTAATTCAGATACACGGTTGTCAACAATTCGATATGCTCTAATTTGATCCTCAGTTAGATCATCAGCTACGATGACAGGTACTTCTCTCATTCCAAGTTTGATTGCAGCTTTTACTCGAGTATGTCCTGTGACAATTACTCCATTGCTATCGACAATTATTGGAACCCGAAAACCGAACTTTGAGATGCTCTCGGCGACGAGTTCTACTGCCTGATCATTCTTTCTTGGATTGTTCTGATATAAAATTAGGTCTTCTGGTTTGCGGTAAATTATCTGCATTTTTGCACCTTTTTTGATATGTTTTTGAATGTATTTTTAGCTTCTTTAAGATTCTCTTAAAAGCGCTTGAAATCCCCTTTTATCAAAAAACGGGAATATATTTTACTGAACTGGCTCCCCGGTATTCAGGGACCCCGTATTTAGAATTTCGACCGGGGGGGTTGCTTTTCTGTTGAATAAACTGTGCCATTAAAGACAACTCTTTTGTTTAGATGAACCAAGTTTCCATCGGCATCGAAAGCAACGTCTTCTCTTGTTACTTCCTCTTGACTTCTCTTGGCATCATGGCATGACGTACAGAGAAGCTGCAGGTTCTTCTCGTTGATAGAGATGTCTGGATCATCAACGTTAGACTCAGTCAATGGAATGATGTGATGAACTTCCCAGCCTGCATTGCCACACTCTTCACAGATTCCTCTGTGTTTGTAGCGCACGCGTTGACGCACACTCTTCCACAACTTTGACTGGTAGAATCTACGTACATTTGCTGGTGTTTCCATTGCCTTGCCTCCGTTCCCGAGAAATAAATAACAAAGACACAATCGAAAGGACTGGTCTTTGGTATTTGTATTTTGATGTATGTATGTTTATCGTCATAGACGAGTTATTACGATACCAGCAGAGAAGGGAGTCACTGCCGGCCAATCATGATTAGGAGATCATGGTGACTGCCTGTCACACTTTCATCATAGCATTGTTTTTAAAGAACAAAGTTCACATGTTTTTCACAACTTGACAACCATGATACCTGTTTTCTTTTTAATGCTACTAATTAGATTGTTTACATATCCTTCAGCATAGCCTACTTCATCAGCAATTTGCTTTGCTGTTTTAGTGTTATTAAGTGATGTCATGAATACTCTAAACTCTGCATCATTCAGTAGTTCCGACGCAATCTTACACTTCTCCTCAAGCTTCGATACAATCTCTATTCTAGATGATAACCCAGACTCAAGAACCGCAATCATGCTTTCAAGCCACTTGGTCCTTGCCTCAATTTTACTTTCAGATTCTCTACTTAAGGAAGCCGGCCTTACATCCCTGAGTAGTTTCAACTCTTCTTTCAATACTCGAATAAGATCAGATGCATCCTGCAAATCAAACTGATGCAGCATCTCAATTCGAAATACATTCGTTTGTAGATCCACTATGTCTCTCCCTTCACAATTCTGATAATTTCCGATCTGAGCGCTCTGTACAACTCGATGCAGGAAATCTTGTTGTTGACTACTGATACCAGGTACTTTACTCCATCCTCTTCTGATGTGATCTTGCCAATCATTCCTGTTTTGATACCTTCCCTGGATCTGAACTCAACCATGACACCGACTTTGTACGCTGCACATTTGACGGAATTATACTTCAAATCATACTTTTTTCTGAGTTCAATTTCTGATGTTTGGGCCTGAGAATTAGGCACATTATCACCTCTTTTTTGACCTTATTTTGTGTAAAATAACCTTTACATTATATTTCACTAATCTACAGTACGCTCTAGTGCGACACTATGCGGTTTTGACAGCATCGCACCATAGCGAATAGTTTTTGCTTTTTTTAATACTTTTATTTAGCGTTTTGTTCAGCTTCAATATCGTCTATTGAAACTTTGTAATTCTCACTAAACTCTGGTTTATTTTCAATGATTTCTTCAATCATGAAACCTGTCCAGTGCTTTTTGAGCATTCCACGAATCTCTGCACATGCCAGTTCTTCTGTCCTGACATCGATGTATTTTACTTTGGAATGAAACGGAGCTTTCCATTTGACATCAACAATTCCCATTCCAAATATCTGTGCTTTCAATTTGATTCCGGATGCCATGAGTCTGTATCTGAATCTTTTGACTTTGACTTTGGCTTGTACAGCTGCAAGACTCATATTGCTTTACCGCCATGTTTGTATGGACGTGATTTGTTGTATTCGTGCTTTTCAAGGATTGCGGCTTCAAGGTTGATGCCTGCCCACTCACAGTAGTCCATGACTCTAATAACTATGTCAGCAAGTTCAGATGGAATTCCCTCCGGCTTTGATGTGATGATTTCGCCAGCACCATTTTGAAATTTGATGTCCTGGTATGGAGATGTAACAATTATTTTGCTTGTCGCCAATCCATCGTAGTATTTTCCTTCGCCAGAATAATATGTGAGTGGGTGATTCAGGTGATTCCTATATTCTTCCAAAGCCTCGCTTGCTTCTGAGTGAATCAAAGCGATGATCTCGCCAAATGTTTTTGGTTTGTCCCACCAACCATGGTCCTTTGCGGTTTGATGTACTTCCTTCTGGATGTCTTTAATTTCCATCTTTGTTTTCCTCACAGACTTTGATGACCTCGAATACAGCAGCTGCATAAGGTTCGTCCTTGTTGACAACATAGTACTCGTTTTCTGCAGCTTTTCCTTCCTGGATTCTTCCATTTCGAATGTCTTTCATCATCCTTGCAAGTTCAATGATTTGAGATTCGGATAGATGCCTTTCGATGTCGTCCCACTTAAATACGAGATGTGTTTCCTTTTTTTCAACAAATAGTTTACTCATGATTTTCGAGCCTCCTGCTCTTTCTTAAGATATGTGATGCATTCTACAATTTTGTTCATGCAACCATCATGATACACTGTTTCATCTTCCGGGAAGAAGCAATATTGTCTAAATGGTGGATACCATTTGATTTCTCCAATCACCTCTTGGGAAACCTTGTTATAGACTGCGATGATGGGAGTCTTTCTATTTGGAAGGGTTGTTGTGTAGAATTCGAGGTATTTGTCCTTGATCGCATCAATTCTCTTTACGACTGGTTTCTGTTTTGAAGTCGCATAATCGTCTAGATCGAATGAAATGTAATCGATGCTATTAGTAGCTTCATTCATGTTATAATCGACGCTCCCTTCAGTTTTCGAGTAATTTCTTTGAGTTGACGAATTCCAGTGTCTATGTCAACAAATTCACCTGGTTGATCACATGGACGAGCAAGAAGCTTTTTATCTTTAACAACAACTTTCACCCAGCCAAGGTCTTTGATCCATTCATCGTCTTTATTGTCGAAGCCCATTTCAACTAATGTATAGTTTTTTTGAATTATCTTCAGTACGTCATCAATTGGTTCCATGGATCCTCCAATACTCATCTTGAAACTTAATCATGAAATCTTGACGATCTGAATACGAAAGATGATAGAGATATCTAAGAATAGTTAATCCCTTTTCAACATCGGACTCAGACAGATTAAATGTATTATCTTCAAGCCATGTGATGTTCATCTCGATGCTTGGATCTTCAATTTCGTTTTCTTCAAGAATATTATGGATTCCACATTGATCTGCGGATTCATAGCACCAGGTCATATCATCAATGACACGACTTGCTTCTCGTCTATCTAAATATGCGCCAGATAGTATTACAACCAATGTAATGAAAATACCAATCAAAATCAAAATGAGATATTTGATATTCTTAGTCACGAGGATCACAACCTTTGTATGAATCCGGATTATTTACATACCCTTCTTTGGGGTATGCTCCGCTTTTCCCTGGATTGATAGATTTATTAAAATAAGCTTCGGCTTGTGGTTTGGTTTTAAAGTATGGGCTTGCAATATTCTTTCCTTGGGCATCCCAAGTGTACCAATATCTATTTACTTGTTTTTTCATGATTTTGTTGATTCTCCTTAATAATTCAGTATTTTATGTTAAATATAACCTTTACACCAAAAATGATAGAAAACAACAATAAATTGGTGATAAACTACAAAAAATTGATGTTTTTTGCTAATTATTTATGTATCTCATGTTGAAACGCTTGAAATTCGTGATATAATTAAGTTGCGAAAGAGAGGGGACAACAATGAAAATGCCAACTCTGAAAATTAACCAAATAGATCAGAATAAGGTCAAAATCATTTCTTTCTCCAAAGCAATCAAAGGGGTTACACCTTACTCAGTAGTTGTTGGAACTCCAAAAGAAGAAAAACGACCTGTTTTTAATTGCGCAAAAAACGACAAGTAGGTGATTGTTATTTCTCCCGTAAAATTAGGCGATATTATTCAGCTTGAATCAGAATTCATTGATGTACGAGGAGTGGCGTGTCCAAGTCACTCTTTTGTTGTGGTTTATGACCAGGCAGATACTTTCCGCGGAATTCCTTATGATTTAGCATGCACTATCATATCTTCTTTTAAGAGTGATACCGATAAAGTGAAAAAAATGGGATATCCATACAACATTGAGGTTCCGGCCAAAGACACCGTTATGACAATTCCTAATGCTCATAATAAAGATGGCTTTACTAAAGCTGAGCAATTATACCTTTTCTCGTTTGCTAAAACTCCTTTTCATGTCATAGGTAACATAATAGAAGAACTGGTCAAGTACATTATTGAATTTATCAATTCGATACCAGAGAATGACCTTGTTTTCATAAAAGATAACTTGTGATTAAATAAATAATTTGTGAAATTTATCTTGCTCCTTTTAAGGAGCTTTTTTTATGCTCTTGCACCTTCCATTGGTTTGACATTCTTCTTCCATACATCAAGAAACTCCATTACATCCTTTTCCGGATTGTGATTGTTGTAACCTCGAGCTTGAGTGATTTTTCCATCTTTGTACTCGACTGTTACGAAAGGTTCGTCAGGTTTCTCTATCTTCCTCACAAACAATATTGTTGTGGATCCTTTGACTACATTGTCTATGTAGCTCGATACACAATGAATCAAACATTTACTCTCGTCGACAAGGTCCGTTGCTTTTGTAGGCACAACAATTGCAAGTCCGAATTTTCTGTCTTCAAATGCAAGCTGCAACTTATCTTCCATGGCCTTTTCGAACTTTTTATTCTTTTTTGCTACTTCAATTTTTCTGTGCTTTGATGCCATGTCATCATGTGCTTTTTTGAGATCCTTAGGAAATACAAGGTTCGAAGGTAATTCTCCATCACCGTGGATGTCCTTCGTCATTCGAATATAGTCTTCATAATAACTATTCACTTTATCAACACCTTGCTTTATCGCATACTTGATTAATTCTTGATTGTTTCCTTGGCTCTTCCAAACTTCTATAAACCTATTTTTTCTATACCAATCATTAAATTGTTTTACAAATTCATCCGGAAGTAAAGTCATGCGATGTCGTTCTCCATATCTAATTATCTCTGCCATTGGAGAGTTAGCATTTAATCGTTGAATTTGTTTTCGATGATGCATAATCATCTTTGGACGAATAACACTCATGTTTGCATTTCCATAAACTATATCCTTGTATAGTTCCCTCATGTTTCCTTTCCATAAATATTCAATCCAAGGATACTTAATTGCTAAGGAAGCAAGTTTCATTACTGTATGAGACTCAATATTCCTAGTATTTACAAATTCAGATAATTGAGTTTTTTCAATGAGAGTATTTGAAAATAGTTTTCTATAAGATTTAACATTTACCAAGTGATAGTCTTTGTAATAATCGCTACATGAATCCGTATTCGAACCAAATACCCATTGCCTTTTATAATCAAATCCATTGTTGTATACATAATGCCATTTGAGTTGAACAAATTCATCACCAATAATCATTGAACGCCTATTCTCATCTTTGACTGTAATTGTTTCTCTCTTTGAATCAGCATTAATCTCTATTACAAAGTAAAACCTTTGGAATAAAATATTGTCCTTATACTTGTTCAAAAAATCAATTTGAACAATTTTTCGAAGCTTATAATAGTTTGTATTTGATCTTAGACGATGAAGTGAAATTTTGTGTCCGCAATTTGTGCAAACTGATTGATTTGTTTCTTGAAAATCTTCTTTTTTGTATTCGTGATATGTACCGCAATGTGAACAAATATATGCTTTTGCAGCTTTGGAAACAAATGCATAATGAGGAACCATTTCAAGCGCTTCATTATCAATGTCAAATGGAATTGGAACATTAAAAGTATAATGATCTAAACTGTATTTATACTTTTTATTTGCCTCTTTATCTTCACTTAATGGATAACCACACATGATTATTCATCCTCTTCATCATCATCGTCTTCATATCCATCTGAATCATCATCATGAAGGATTCCAAGCTTGATAGCACATTTACTGCAGAGGTCGTCTTCGACCCAGTAGCAACCGCCTTGGCAAGCGTTTAAATCTATACACCCACATTCGCGGCACTTGTGAACGTCAAACACCGATTCAGCAGTCATGTCTGGTCCTGAAGCTAGATCTACTCCGTTAAATAAATCATCAAAGAAAGAAGTCTGTCCTTTTGGAGCGTGAGCTTTTTTTAATATTGCTGCCTTTTCTTTTTCTTCAGCTTCTTCTTTTGCTTTACTTTCCTCTTCAGCGCGTTTTTTCGCTCTTGCATCGGCTGCCTTCTTTTCTTCAACACCGAGTTTTCTAGATTTGATTACTGGTGCTGATTCAGACTTCGTAACAGGAACCTTTTTGACTTCTTCAGATGCAAAGTATTCAACTACCCATCCGTAGACTACTTCATCGTCAATCATTGCTACACCGTTTTCAGCTTCTTTTTGAGCTTTGCTCTTGGCATACGCTAGAGCGCCTTTGATTGACTTCCCTTCTTTCATAATATTCTGCATAAGTGACTCGTCTTCCTGGTCACATAGCCAGTTGTGAATCCTGTCTTCAGATGCAGAATGCTTTTCATTCATTTCCTGGAGCATTTTCTCCAGGGCTTTTTCTTTTAATTCGCTCATGATCTCCTCCTATGAGATTTTCTAGAACGGTAATCCGTTCTCAGTATTTTTAATGCCTTTCAAATCAGAAATGATGTCGGACAGTGTGTTCTTTACAATCTGCTTTGAATTGACACCACTTGCATCCAATAGCGCAACACATGTTTCTAGAGTCTCAACGAGATCCTTTTTTTCTTTTTCGCTCATCTAATTCAACTCCATGGCTACTTGTCCATCAATCCGGATGTTGTAACTGATTGGTGGCTGAATTTGTGGCGTTGGTGGCATGTCTTTGATGGCCTCATAGACGGGACACTGATAATCGGTTTCAGTCATTCGCATATTTTCGTCATGCTGAGATTTCCAGTCAGAAATTGCCAAGACATCAAGATCCGTTTCGAATGCAGCGATCACACCAGAGCGCCATGATTTGAATTCCTCTCTGTTCTCGCATACCTTGTATCCTTTTCTACTTGAAATAATCAGACAGAACCAATCCGCATTCAGACGGATTTTCCGGATTGCCTCCCGGATGGCAGTATCATGTGATTTGGTAAATTCTCTAAATACAATGTCGCAGAGTTCTTTGACAGAATGCCATTTGTAAGGTTTTTCAATCATGATGCGGTGGATCTGATTTGTTGTAGGGTCCTGTGGACCAGATATGATATTCCTCTTGTTTTTAATGATTGTCTTCTTCATCTGGTGCCTCCTGAATTGGGATCCGTTGAGGTAGTCCATCAATGACGACTTCCATCCGAACCCCTGCTCTTCTTGCTTTCTGGACCTCTTGCATCTCATATGGTCCGATTGTAACGATTATCGGAATTCGTCCATTGATAATGACATAATTGATGAATCCGTCTTTTATGGCTTGAATACATTGTCGATCATAGTCTAGACATGGGATGATTTTTTTCTTTTGATTTTCGGAACTAGTGCTTGTCGTTTGCATTGCCATTCTCCTTCTTCAGACGTATGTTCTTTGATAAGTCCTTCAATACATTTAGACAGAAGTCCGGTCCGCACATTTGGATGATTCTTGAGCCGATAGCTTCGTCAATCGATAGAATGATGTCGATGTCATATTCAGAACTGATAATTGTGGATAAGCCATTGTTGTATCGATAGTTCAAGATTTCAAATGCAAGGTTGATATCTGCGACAGTAGGTTTTGTGTCAGATTTGAAAAAGTCGTCAATGTACAATACCGGTACTGATTTCCATTTCTGAATTAAGTCAGGAGTTCCGTCTCCAAACGTTGAAGCTTTCAGTTTAGCGATATCATCACGCCAAATCATGTATCTGACTTCAATTCCTTTATCAATCAAGATTGAGACCATGGCAGTACAGATGTGAGTTTTTCCAGAGCCAACCTGACCACCGATATAAAACCATTTTTCTTTGTGAGCAAGATCTGCATATCGGATTGCGCTGTTCTTGATGTTGTATTGCCAAGTAGCTTCACATCGGAATGTATCCATTCGGTACAATGACAGCAGTTTTCCTAATCCGCTTTTATTGATTAATGCTTTGTTCCTTCGTCCAATCATGCACTTGCAGGGATAAAGCGTTTTGTAACCGTCTTTGTTTTTCATGATGTAGCCTTTGTTTCGGCATTCTGAACAGTCTATCCCGTCAGAGTTCAAATCGCCATCAGACTCGTTGTAGATCTGAATCTCCATAGCAACTCTTTCTTCTTCTGTCATTGCACTAAACCGTCGTGCCGTGGCCTTGATATTCTGGCTTTGCAGCAGGTTTTCCAGTGTAGGCATTGGTGATACCTCCTTTGTTCATATAGTTGTCCTCGAGGACTTTTGGAAAGTATGTTTGGGTGAAGCACCAATCGAAGCTTGCTCTCCATCCATCTTTGTTTTTACCGTGGAGATAATCAGAAGCAACTGCTTTTTCAATCATCAGATAGACCTTGTCAAGAGTGTAGTCATTAATACGAGCTTTGATTTCTTTCTTTCGAGCATCTGACACATGACGCTGCACTGTTGGCATTATTGGTTCATCAGGCTTTAGTGCCTTTCTATCTGCAATCCTCGAATTCCAGAAATCTACAATCTTTAGGAACGGGTAATTTAAAGCTTCAGATAAGGCTTTGTCGATAATTGGATGTAACGGTTTTTCTTTATCTATTTCTTTATTCTTATCTATAAACTCTAAACTATTATTAGAATCATTATCGTTACAGTTTTGAGCGTTACATGTAACGGGCTCTTGCGTTTCATTATCGTTACTGTAACGTTTCGGTAACGTTTCATCTTGTTTCATTTTATCTCTAAAGCGTTTCACTCGCTCCGATGATGTCATTCCCAATTTTTCTGGTAACTTGAGCATGACAATGGTCCCGTCGTCTCTTATTTCAATAAGTCCTAAATCCTTGAAAAGCGCCAAGCCTTCATGTACAACGCTAGTGAAGTGCTTGATGTCTTTCGGTTGAATTATGCAGTCGCCGAACGCAACCATCATCAGCGTATCGTCGTCAAACGGTAGTGTTTCAGAATTTCGTAGTTCTCCATTGTGATCGATACTTTCATGTAGCATTACATCATACAGTGCATAGAAATCATTTCCAAAAGGACGATGTCGTATCAGTTTTATGTAATGCTTTTTAAAAATATCTCGATCAGATTTTAAATAATAATTTGATCCCATGAATCTTTTTTCTCCCTTCTACCTCATACTTTCAAGTTTTATTCTTTTTTCTTCATTGGTATTACGTGTATAAATTCGAGTTGTTTCAAGGCTGCTATGACCGAGTAAATCTGCAAGCCCTACAAGATCATTGAACTGTTCAATGTAATCTTTACCGAATAAATGTCGGAAGCTGTGGGCGTGTGCCTTGTCCAGATTCACTCTAGCTGCGCCGGCGATCTTCTGGAGCCTTCTCCAAATTGTCGCTTTTGAGATTGTGAATATTGGTCCTGTAGTGATGTGATATTCCTTGCAGTACTTACGAAGCTCTCTTGCTAGGTCTTGCTTCAGGATGGCATCACGGTCTTTTCCTTTATTCCGGATATGGATGTAGAAGCTCTTTTTGACTGCTTCCACCGTGAAGAAACTCAATTCAGAAATCCGGATACCAGTCGACTTGATTGTCTTGATCAGCATATACATTTCCGGATAGCCAAGTTTCTTAGCGTACCGTAGGATCCTCTTGTAGTCAGAGTCTGATGCAACATTGTCAATTGAGTATTTTTCCTGCATCTTCAGTTTCTTTACTTTCAAGTCATCGCATCCGGTCCATTTCAAAAACTTATTAATAGCGACAATGTAAGAGTTGATAGATCTAGGTTTGTACTTCCTTGCTATGTACTGCTTGTACGCCATGACATCGTCTTTTGTGATATCACAGTCATGCTTCACCGAATCTAGGAACCGGACAATGTCAGCTCGATACTTTTTCAAGGTTCGATCGGCTTTCTCCTGGTACTTCAACTCAAGGATGAAGTCATTAAGTTCCAGCATCAATTCATTCTTTTTCGTGATGGGTCACCCCCTTCCAAAGCCACAATTTTTGCTTTGTAGCGTTTTTTATTCATTGGGCTATTCCACTCCGGTGGGTTCAATACTATAATTGAGTTGGGCAGTGATTGGCACAACTGAAAGCAATGACATCATGTCTGTATCTATTAACAGTGAAAGATAGTAGAATTCATCAAGGTAGAATCTTGTTCGGCCGTTTAATTTGTTAATTACTGAAGCTTCTGATATATGCAATTCCCGGCCGACTTCTGCGTAGGTGATTTCTTTGTCAAAAAGCGCAGTCTTAATTGCTTTCATATTTGCTTGCACTTTATAATCTAATATTTCCATTGTTTCCTCCTTTTTGATTATTGACTTGGTACGGTGCCGTAAAGGTCGCAGATAACACTACCTGGTGTCCCTTCGACAACGACTACAAGTGTTCTTGGATAGTTAGTTTTATTGAAAGTAAACTTCACGTTGTCAACCATCATCGATTCATAGCTTTTGGCCATAGTGATGACGTCTTCCGGATCAATGAGTTCATGCTTTAGCAGAAACACGAATTCGTGTTGTACATATACCTTAGTGGCTCTCACGTGATTTCCGCCTTCTTTCCACAATGTTAATTTTCTTGAATTCATCTGGGTTATGAACGTTTCGGATAATTCTAGATTCTGGAGTTCGAATGTCTTTTCCAAGGTGATCTTCAGGTGTGATTATCTTTTTCTTTATTTTCTTTGGTAATCTATGCTCGGACATAATCGGTGAGTACCTTTCCATCGCTAGGCTTCAAATCGTTAGCTTTGCAGTAACTGATAAATCCATACATTGTCAGACCTTCACGTACTGGATGTTTTGGATCCATTTTCATCGGTTGAAATGACTCGTTGTAAATAATGGCTCTAGATGCCCTCTCATTCGTGCTCATTTTTATCCTCCAGTAATGCCTTTGGAAAGTAAGCTGAATAGCGTGCGTATGTGTATCCTTCGCTTTCAACCAAAATCCCGAAATCGTGTTCTTCAGATGTAATGAAGATACAGTGCAGAATCTTGTTTTTGTCATGTCCCATCAGTTCGATGTTGTCTTCGATAAAAGCATAGTCCTCCAACGGATTATGAATGAACTGCTCAAAAGCGTCTTTGTCAATGGTGATTGTCTTTTCAATAACAAATTCGTCAAGTGGAATTAGATCTTCGTATAATGCTTTTCGAATAAAATCAGCTTTCATACTTTCTCCTTTCATTAAAAAAACCAACCGCAGAATAAATCGGTGACTTTACACCGAACTGCGATTGGATTTAATGGGTTCTTGCTATTAAATATGCTGATCTCCTTATTTTTCATACTGTGGCCTCCCTGCCAAATTATACATATGTGATGAATTGCAATTACAATTTTATACTTATATGTTGAATGTGTCAAGTGTAATTCGCTATTTTTGTGTAAAAAATTAAAGTTAGGCATAAATTAATTATATAATTGTGTTATAAAGGAGTGGTTTGATTGAATAAAATTAGCGATTTTCGACAAGATAGAGACCTAACTCAGTCTGCTTTAGCAGAAATAATAGGTGTCTCACTTATGACAATATCAAGGTGGGAAAGAGAACAAACCGAACTTCCATCATCTGCAATTATTAAACTTGCAGATTTTTTTGGTGTTAGTTTCGAAGAGGTATTGGGAAGAAAAGCACCAGTTCCAAAGATAGTTTATAAAGAGATTGATAATGTCTACCAATACATGATTACAAAACTTGAGTCACTATCCAATTCAGAGCTTCTTCGGATTCAAGGGGCCGTTGAATCTCTCTTGTATAATCGAAACAACCCTACCGCTGGATCCACTCTTTCTATTAGGGAAGAAAGAGTGGCCAGCAAGAAAGGTAGCTAAGCCGGACTCCCTAGAAAAGTAAAATAGTACATGAGTAAATACCTGATATATCGTGTCCGACTTGGTATTGAAATTCTACGAGAAGTTGAAGAGTATCTTCAAGGTGCGGATGACCTTGTGGGCGTGAAAAATGAGAAAAACGACGCCTCACCTTTTGGTGCTTTAAAAAACGACAAAAAAGCAATAAAAAACGCTATACTAGAGCAAATACACGATTACAACAATGATCCCGATGATGATACTCCTATATGCCCTGAGGGAATGGATCCTGATGAGTTTATGAGGATTATTGAAGGCCAAACGCAAAGAGAGACGGCCACAGTGACGAAAGAGGTAGATTCAAAAAAGGAGATACCAGAAATGCCGTCACTAAAAGAAGGGAGCATCACAAAAAGAAAAGACGGTCGCTGGATGGGCCGTTATCGTGTAAACGGAGAAACTAAATCAGTGTACGCTGCAACGAAACCAGAAATCATTGAAAAAGTGAATGCATTGGTTCGGAAGCGTGACCTTGGTGAAAAGGAATCCGGAGTTTCAAAAAAAATGACCCTTCTATATTGGGTCAATACATGGTTCGAAGAATACAAAGCTGCAAAGAGCAGATCAAAGGCTTTGAAACCATCAACGATTGAAAACGTCGAGTATACATTGATCCGAAGTGTTGAAAAGTCTAAAGCGGGGAAAAAGATTGTTTCAAATCTGACTCCAAAAGACATCGATGACTTCCTGGATGGAATTCCTACTCGATCAATGCAAGCAAGGGTATTTAGTTTACTTCACATGGCCATGGATAAATTGATTAAGAAGCGTATTCTGAAAGACAACATCTGTGACCAAGTAGAGTATCGTGCAAGACCTGAAGCAAAGAAGAAATATATACCAGACTATGAAACAATGCATCAATTCTTGGACTGGTTGAAAGTTCGAAGCTTCGATACATACCTATTTGCGAAGTTCCTTGCTTCAACTGGAATGCGAAAGGGAGAAGCCTTAGCTTTAACTTGGGATGACATAGACTTTGAACACAAGAAAATCAGTGTAAACAAGGTCTATGACTCCCGGTCCAGAAAAATCCTGGAAGATCCAAAAACGCCAGCTGCAATCCGGGACGTACCATTGTTCGATGAAGCATATGAAGTCCTCACAGAAATCAATAAAAAGCCTGGAGAGATCTTCTACTTTATCAGCAAATCAAATATCACTCATTTGTTTCCCAGAATTGCTGCAGAGTACGGAATGAAACTTCCATTACATAATCTGCGGCACTATTTTTCAACCCAATGTTTGGAGAAAAACGTCGACTCTAAAACGGCTTCAAAGTGGATGGGACATGCTAGTTTTGACCTCAGAATCAACACTTATAGCCACATTAACGAGGAGTTCGAACAGAAGCAAATCCTCAAGTTAGCCAAGCGTGGGCAAAAGAAGGAATAAAATTGACACACATTTTGACACACAATTCACCTGAAAAGTGAATATTAGGCTAGTTTCGGGTTCATATCAGTGAAAAAAAAGCAAAGAAATGGCCCTTATACGTACGTATAAGGGCCAAAACTGATAAAGTGGTCGAGATGATGGGATTCGAACCCACGACCTCTTAGTCCCGAACCAAGCGCGCTACCAAACTGCGCCACATCTCGACGATGGCGGAAGAGGTGGGATTCGAACCCACGCGCCCTTGCGGACGACT
>Ga0268276_1002172_pt1 | contig 17312 bp, 24 predicted proteins | sample saktaG_4_FD_190145 | JGI IMG/M metagenome (GOLD analysis project Ga0268276, IMG submission 190145) | Saline water microbial communities from Sakinaw Lake, British Columbia, Canada - sak_2010_1_5_45m | ecosystem: Environmental > Aquatic > Non-marine Saline and Alkaline > Saline ...
ATAATTGATTCTTATTACCTTAAAATTTCTAAACTCAAGAATATTTGCAATGCTGTTTCCGATAATTGTTGAGCGCAAATGCCCTATACTGAATGGTTTTGCAATGTTAGGTGATGAAAATTCCACTATAACTTTTTTTCTTTTTCCAACATTGGATTTTCCATAGTTTTTTTTCTGAGTCAAAACATCCCATACTGTCTGTCTTGCTAGACTTTTTCTATTTAGAAAAAAATTAAGATACGGACCATTAGTCTGAATGTCTTCGAAGTCAGTTGAAGTTGGCTCTCCGATTTTTTGCCTTAATTCCATTGCTATTCTTTCAGGAGAGTCTTTGAATTTTTCAGCTAGAGAAAAACAAGGAAAAGCATAATCTCCCATTTCAGGAGAAGGGGGAATTTCTATAATATTTTCCAATTCTTCTTCCTTAAACTTAAGTCCTTTTTCACTAAGAACTTTTTTCAGCAATTTTACCACTTCTTTTTTCATGGCCTAAATAGACAAACCAAGTTAATAAAGATTTTGAAATGTTTGAAATAAGAAGTTTTTTAAGCGAAGAGGCACTAAAAAATTTACGCGGGGGTGCCGGAGTGGTCAAACGGGCAGCCCTTAAGAGGCTGTGGCTTAGTGCCTACGCAGGTTCGAATCCTGTCTCCCGCATTTTGAATTAAATGAAAAATGTGGCAGAACGCTAATTGATATTATTCCCGCATTTTGAATTAAATGAAAAATGCTTCAGAAAAGCTAATTAATATTATTCCCGCATTATCGTCGATAAAAATCATAAATATAATAATCAAACATCAGGAAGATTGAAAAAACCAAAACATTTATATATGAAAAAATCCTGAGGTTTTTGTAGGAGGGCATTAACTTCGGTTGGTGTTGAATACTTCGGTATTCTTCCTCCTACACTTATTTTCTAAAAATATTTCAGAAATTTTTGTTATTTTATTTTTAAAAGTTTGATTGAAGTTCTTAAGGGTGTCTTAAATAGTATTAATTTAAAAGTGACAACAATAGAAAGATTTATAAGTGAGAAGTTCTCGTAAATATTATGAAAAAATTACTTAAAAAAACAGGTATAGTGCCTGTTGTTGCGCTGTCTGTTTTAAGTTATTTAGTAAATCCGATTTCTTTGAGTGCTACTGATCAAAAAAAGAAAACAATTGAGAACAGAATTTATTCTTCTCTTCCAGAAAATTCAGCAAGTGGAGAAGGAGTTGCTTTGAAAGATTTTGTTTATGATATTAATCTTAATTCAGATTCAAACGTTAAGCTTGATGAGGTTTTTGGGCTTTATGCCAAGAAAGGAGATATTCAGTATAATGTTATTGATGCTCAAAAAGGATTGAAAAACATTATAGTTTTTTTAGAAAAGAATTTGAATTCTAGAGATGCTCAATCAAAAAGTGAAAGAATTGCAACAATAAATCATTACAAAAATCTTTTGCAAAAAACTTCTGAAAGCGATATTAGTTCTCTAAATAATTTGGAGAAAGCTGTTCAGGACGGGGTTATTGATGTTAGAGGAGATTCTTTGGTTCTTCCAGAAGGATGGAAAATAAAAGAAGGAAAATATGTTTTGGTTGCAAAGAGCAAATCTCTAGAAAGCGGAAATGAAAAATATGTTGCAAACAGCATTCCTCTTGTTGTTAATATAAAATTTTCTTCTGAAAAGCCTAGTGAAATTAAGCATGATGCACAGAGTGCAATTAGGCATGATGCAAAAAGAGCATATGCAAAAGAAAGAGTGCACGCGCCTGCATTGGAAAAAGAAACACACAAAGAATATGAAAAAAAAGAAGATTCTAAAAAAATATTCACAGCTGGATTAATTCTTGAAGCTTTTGGCGGAGAAAACGGATTAAAAGGAGCAGGTGTTGGACTTAACTATGGACCTCTTGCACTTGTGTTTAATTATGCTAAAAGCAATGATTTGAGAGTTAATGAAGTAACTGTTCCATTATCTGTAGATAGGTATGGATACGGCACAGAAGATCATGTGAATTTCAATTCTATAGGTGCTGCTTTAGAAGTTTATCCTGTTAGGGGTTTGTTTTTAGGTGCTGGTGGAAATAGATGGAATTATACAGACAAAATTGAAGAAAACATACTTTCTGGAAATGGAGAAGTAATTAAGACAAATACTAATTCAAAATCAGCAAAAGAATATTCTGCAAGAGGTTATCTTGGAGTCGAGATACCTGTAAAGAAAAGTTTTGGATTGAGATTTACAGGCGGTTATGACACAAAGAAAGGATTGTTTGGTGGGGCTGGATTGAATATAAAACTAAACAAAAGGCCTGGAAAAAACAATAAATGAAATCTAAATTTCTAACTTTATTTATGCTTAGTATTTTTTCAATTTTTCTAATTGGAAGCGTTAATGCTATTTTAGTTTATGGTGATTGGGAAAACGGATTGCAAAATACTCAAATAACACAAGGGCAAAGCATTTCTTTTAATGCTGATTTTTTCAGCATGAAGCCACCAATGACATTAAGCATAAAGATTTATGATTCTTCATCTCATCTTATTTATTCTTTTGAAAACAATAAAGTCGTGAATGATTATGCATATTATAATTCTTATACTATAACAGAACAAATTTATGAAGATACAGGTAATTTTGAGATTGTTTTGACTGGCTCTGATATTTTTCCTTCTTCAGACACCCACACACTATATCTTAAAGTAAATGAAGTAATAGAACCAAACCATCCCCCTGTAATAACATCAACTCCTATATATTATGTTAATGAAGGACAAGTTTACAGTTATGATGTTGAAGCAAGTGATGCTGATAATGATGTTCTTGCATACTCATTGATTGATAGTCCTAACTGGCTTTCAATTAATTCACAGACTGGATTGATTTCAGGAACAGCTCCAATGGTAAATGCTAATACTGGATTTAATGTTAAGGTAAAAGTGTCTGATGGAAAAGGCGGAATTGCTTATCAGACTTATACTTTAACTGTAAAGAATGGTTGTGATCCAAACTCACCTCCTATTATAACTTCAACTCCTATATATTATGTTAATGAAGGAAATTCTTACAATTATCAGGTTGTTGCAAGTGATGCTGATAATGATGTTCTTGCATATTCATTGATTGATAGTCCAAACTGGCTTTCAATTAATTCACAGACTGGATTAGTTTCAGGAACAGCTCCAATGGTGAGTTCTAATACTGGATTTAATGTGAAAATAAAAGTATCTGATGGAAAAGGTGGAATTGCTTATCAAACTTATACTTTAACTGTAAAAGATGTTTGTGATCCAAACCGTGCTCCTGTGATTACTTCAACTCCGATATATAATGTTAATGAAGGGGTAAGTTATAGTTATGATGTTGAAGCAACAGATGCTGATAATGATGTTCTTGCATACTCCTTGATTGATAGTCCTAACTGGCTTTCAATTAATTCACAGACTGGATTAGCTTCTGGAACAGCCCCAATGGTAAATGCTGATACTGGATTTAATGTTAAGGTAAAAGTTTCTGATGGAAAAGGTGGAATTGCTTATCAGACTTATACTTTAACTGTAAAGGACATTGACAATGATGACGATGGAGAAGCAACTACAAAAGGGCTTAATGAAATAAGATGGCTTCCTGAAGATGAATTTTATACTGCTAAATATATGGGTCAATTTGGACCTCTTTACAATGATGATGAAGCAGAATCAGCAGAAGCAACAAAAGAAAAAACTTCATGGCTAACTCTTAATATGATAAAATTAATTATTTTCATATTGTTCCTTTTGATTCTTCTTATAGTTGGATTAATGATTATAAGATTAATTGCAAAATAAGAATTGCAGAATCCTAAAAATATTCATCAATTTACTAACTAGATATTAACTTGTACGAACTCGCAGATTTGTGCAGTCTTTAAAAATATTTTTTACCATCGCTAGTTTTAAATACTTCAGACAGAAGACTTTAAAGTCGATAAATAAATTTCTCTGAGTTAAAATGAAAAAAAGAATGCCTACAATTGCACTTGCTCAGATAAGACATAATGGTACTGGGAAGCATAATGTTGAAATAATAAAGAAATACATCTGCCTGGCAAGTGAAAAAAATGCAGATATAGTTTGTTTCCCAGAAACTTGCATAAATAGACCTGAGGAATTGCCTTTAAATCACAGGCTAATAAAACAAATACAAGATGCATGCAAAGAAAATTCTATATGGGCAATAATAACAGACTATTTTATTCTAAAAGATAAACATTACAAGATGGCACTTTTGATTGATAGAAAAGGAAGAATAAAAGGAAAATACAAGAAAATCAATCTTTATGGAGACCTTTCCAAAGAAGCAGGCAAAAGGATATTTGTTTATAAGACGGATTTTGCAAAGATTGGAATTGTGATATGCTGGGATTTGGCTTTTCCAAAGCTATTCAAGAAAATGAAGAAAGCAGGAGCAGAAATAGTGTTTTGCCCTGCTCATTGGTGCTATGAAACTAAAGCTCACAAAGAGGATCCCCAAAACGGAGAATTAAATTTATTGAAATCAATATTGCTTTCAAGAGCTTTTGAGAATCTCAATTTTGTGACTGTGTGCAATCCTGTTACAGAAGAGAGGGATTTGATTTCATATTCTGCAATTTCTTCTCCTCACAAAATACTTGCTGAAATAAAAGACAAGGAAGGCCTGATAACTGCAAGATTAAACTTGAATGAAATAAAAGAGTTTTCAAAGATATATCCTGGAAAGAGGAAGTAGTTTATACCCATTATGTCCTTAATTACAATAATTGTTTTAAAGAAGAATGATTATCCTCTTTGATGAATGGAAATAATATAATTGAAAGGGGGTATATTAATTTATTATTTTTTATTTTATTCCCTTCTTCTTTTTCTTTAATTTAAATGAAGAACAAAGCAAAAAGTAAAGACCTTGCTCTGCTTATTTTCCTTATTATCTTACTCTTTGCTTTAAATTATTCTTTTCTCAACTCTGCGCTTCAGAACTTTCTAACAGATTACGAAGAAGCGCTTGTCATAAGAATTATTGACGGAGACACTCTTGAAATAGAATCTGGAGAAAAAGTAAGGCTTTTGGGAATTGATGCTCCTGAAAAAGGTGAAAGATATTCTCCAGAAGCAGGAATTTTTCTTGAAAAGATGGTTCTGAACAAAACAGTTGTGCTTGAATTTGGTAGTGAGAAATACGACAGATATGGTAGAATACTTGCATATCTGTATGTAGATAGAAAAAATATCAATATTGAGCTTGTAAAAAACGGGCTTGCGAATGTTTATGTATTAGATGAAAAAATGCGTGAAAGTGAATTAAGAAATGCATGGAATAAATGCATAGAATCTAACAAAAACCTGTGTGAAAAATCAACAGATGTTTGCGCGAAATGCATTGAACTAAAGAAATTAGATTACAATAGCCAGGAAATTATATTTTACAATAAATGTGAATTTTCCTGCAATCTCAATGACTGGGAGATTAGAGATGAAGGAAGAAAAAATTATTTCTTTGAAAATTTTTGGCTTGAAGCAGGAAAAGAAGTTAAGATAATTGTTCAGCAGGAAAAAAATACTGAAGACACAAAAACAACTTTATACTGGACAGGCGAAACATATGTCTGGACGCGGACAGGAGACACACTCTTTCTCAGAGATGAGGAAGGGGGATTGGTTTTGTATAATAATTACTAGGTAGTTTTCTTCTATCTAATTTTTCTTCTAAACCTTTTTTCAAGACTTCTTTTGTATTCTATTGCATGAATTATTAATAGATTTTTATCTTTTGGGCATGTTGCTATTGAGAAATAAGTGTTATTGCTCATTTCATAAAAAAGTTCATATCCCATGTCTCCATATCTCAGTTGATCTTTTTCTATTTCGAAGATTTTTTCAAATTGAGGGAATATTTCCAAAACCTTCTCGTGGGTTATCCCTCTTTTAAGAATTCCAAAATGATAATAATCAGTAAAAATTAACCTTTTTCCCTTAATTTTTTCAGAAATAATTTTTTGAATTTCCTTTTTATCAGATATTAATACAGTCATTGTATAACAGGCATCTTTTGGAACTGTATATTATAAGGAACCCTCTCAACAGTTTTTCCAGATTTTAGTATGAAAGAGATAAGGTAGCCGTCTCTGCATTGTTTAAACATTACATCTGCTTCATTAAGGTTCTCAAGAATTTTTGGGTTCAAGTCCAGAGATCTTAGATAATCTCCTGCTTTTCTGAGCTCTACATTAGCAATCTTACTATCAAAACCTATATCCAAGGTCAGATTCAAAAATCTTATACTTCCTTTGACATTTCCGGATTTTTTCTTTGAAGAAATCATTAATCTGTCTGAGAAGCGGTCATACATAAAATTCTTATTCTCCATATTTAATTAAATGGCATTGGATTTAAAAAATTATCTATTACAAAAATTTATTCTTCAGACGGTTCTGCAATTTCCAGTTTTCTTTCTTCTCTAAGTTTTCTCAAAAAATCTACTTTTTTCATAAAATTGCTCCGCCCCCCCTAGGATTACATGATTTTTAATAATTTCTTTTATCAAAAGCGAATTTGTATCAAATTTTCCTATTTTTACATTAATCTTTGAGTTTATGCCTTTTATTTTTTCTTTTATAGAGTTATTTGCTGTTTCAATATAAATATCAATATCGCTTTCTCGTTTTTCAATTCCTTTTGCATAACTTCCAAATAAAAGAATCATTAGTTTTGGCAGACTCTTCTTTATCTCCTCAAAAATTACTCCAAGTTCGGGATATTTTTCTATGAGCTTTGATAGTTTGTAAATTTCAGCAGAGTAAACATAGTTCTTGGAGTTTAGGTTATTTTTAATAAAAAATACTTTGTTCCTGCCTTCTATTTTGTAGTCTAAAATCTGCATGTTCACTAAATCGTTCAGCTTTCTTAAAACAGTTGCATGGGGCTTTTTGAGGGTTCTTGCTATCTCCCTTAAATGAGATTTTCCTTTAATTAAAACCAGCATTATCTCTAGCCCCATATCGTTGTTTTTATTACTGTTTCTATTATGAACCATATGTATCATTTATGAACCAGATGTTTATGAATGTTTCGTTTGATTATTGTTAAACCAACGACACACTCTTCCTCAGAGATGCTGATGGAGGATTGGTTTTGTGGGAGAGGTATTTATAGAACCAAAAGACACATAATTTTATATATCAAAAGATAGGGTAATAAAATATGGAAAATTGTACGGAAAATCAGGGTTTGCTTGAAGAGAAAGCTTTAGAAGGATTTTCTCCAAAACCACAAATTTTAAGAGAAAGAGAGCCACTTTCATATCATGGCGAGAAAGATATTGATTTGGGAGAGTATCTCAACCGTGATGCGAAATATCATAATTGGAGCAGGTCCTGTGATGTTGGCCACTGATCAATCTTCTAAAGATTATTTCAGGGATCTTATTCTTAACCGTTATTCTGAAAAAGATTTTGTGAGAAATTATTCTAATATCCAATCTTTAAAGGGATTTAAAGATTATGAAGAATTTTTGGTTAAGAAATTTCTCAAAGGAAAAAAAGATATCTTGGTGGTTGGTTGCGGTACTGGAAGAGAGACGCTTGAACTTGCAAAAAGGGGGTTTGGGGTAACTGGAGTTGATATTTCAAAAGAAATGATTAAAGAAGCAAAGGCGGTTGCTAAAAAAAAGGGTTTGGAAATAAAATATCTTGTCGGAGACATTTCTTCTACAAATTTAAGAAAAGGAAAATATGACGCTGTTCTTTTGTTTAATTGCGTAATAAATCAAATTCCTTTACATAATAGCAGGGTTTCTGCATTAAATAATCTATATAAATCCCTAAAAAAGAGGGGTATTATTATCTGTGTATCCAATAATTTTTGGTTTCCTGGAAAAAGATTTTCCTTTTTTATCGAACACTTAAAAGAATTATTTAACATTCTTATCGGAAAGAAGGAAGGCCCATTCTCTGATAGGGTTTATGAAGGAGATGGAAAAAAGGTTTATGTTCATTTACCTTCTTTAAGATATCTAAAAAAATTATTTTCCAGAAATTTTTATATTAAATTTATCTCTTCGGCAGAGAGTATTGTCAAAAAACATAAATCTGCTGTCTTTTTCAGTGAGTTGCTCGTTTTGATTGGCTGGAAGAAATAAAATGTATTTGTATGCCCCGCCTTTTTCAATAGTAAAAAAACAATTTGGAAAGTATGAGGTGTCAGACATACTAGGGGGAAAATATATTTTTCAGGGCGATAATTTATCAAAAACATTATTATTAGTTGGGGAAGAATCAGATAAAGAGAGAGAAGAAGATTATGCTCCTTTAGTAGAAGCAGGATTCTTTACTTATACCAAACATCTTAGAAAAAATTATTTTAATTATAGGGAAGTTGCTTACAGGATAGGTAAAAATAGTGGAATTTGGTATAGAATTGTTTTAGATGGAAAATATAATGATACATCTGCAGGATGGAAATTTGAACAAACAGGTATTGCTGTAATTAAATTCTCAGAACAATCAGAACACTTGTTAGAGTTTTACTGTATTGACAATGTAGGAAAAACTTCAGAAACAGATTCAGAACTTTTCAAAGTTACAGGCACTGCATTTGATCTTGTAATTGGAGATAAATGGGATTTAATTTCGGTTCCATTTAATCTGATTGGGGGAGGAAATATAGATGACTTATTCGGAGACAAAGTTATTCAGGTATGGTCTTATGAAAATGGTGAATGGAAAGTTTATTCATCAACAGGACCATCAAATCTGCATAACATTGTTCCTGGAAGAGGTTATTGGATAAAAACCACTGACGAATCAAATGTGCTTATCGGCGGAAGTTTGTTTGCTCCAGGACCATCATTGCCCTCAAGTATAGAACTTGACAAAGGATGGAACTTAATTGGACATTACGGGCTTTCAAGCAAACCTGCTTATTGCTCATTGTTCTCATTAGTAGACACACAACAAGGCTTTCCAAGATGGAGTTCTTTATGGAGTTATAATTCAGCATCACAACAATTCTTAGGACTAAATTCATTGGATCTTATGGATCCTGGAAGAGGTTATTGGATTGAAATAGATGTAGAAGATTATTACAGCCCATCATCAATTTGTTGGGGATTTCAATAAGTACTGATCTAAATTTATTTTTTATTTTTTTCTTTTTCTTTATTTTTTTAAGAACTAGCCAAAGGTATGCAAATTTATTTATCAATTAATTCTTTGCATTCTTCTGGCGGAATTATTAGTAGTTCTCCGTGGCCTTCATCAAGAATCAGTTTATTAACAAAAACATCATCAACATAAACATATCTTAATTCTCTTCCATAAGCATCTTTATCAGTAATTGAAGAAATCATTATTATTTGCTTGTCTAAAATTATAGATTCTAAAAATAATTTTGCTTCATCATAACCGTCTTCATTTTTTTCAGGAGAATCAACACACAATAATCTTACTATTTTTATGCTTTCAGAATCAGCATCATAATATTCAAATGTGTCTCCATCTATTACATTTACAACAGTGTTATTTTCAAGCACAGGTGTGATTGGTGATTTAATAATCAAAAAAACAAAAAACAGGATGAAAATAAGTGCAATTAAAATTATAAGTGAATAAGTTAATATCTTCTTTTTCATATTCTTAAGAGTCTGCTTTACGATATAAATATTTTTGTTATACTAAATATTTATAAAACAAAATAAACTATATAATCATAGAGGTGAAAATGGCATCAGAATATTTATCTGCACTAATCTTGCCTGCTGTTTTAGGTGGTGTCGGAGGTTTGACCAGAGGGCTTATTGGATTACTAAAGGCAATTTCATTGAGAAGAAAAATTCTTTGGGGATATTATGCAATAACTGTTTTTGTTGCTGTTGTTATAGGTGTTTTTATAGGAATAATTTTTAATTTTGATTATAGATTATCTCTTCTTGCAGGATATGCAGGAACAGATATTTTAGAAGGAATTTACAAAAGCTTCCAGGTTCAGAAAGTTTATGTTTCTTCAAAGAAGTAAATTGGTAAGCAAAAGATTTATATATCAATTGATATATTAAATATAATGGAAAAAACATCGATAAATTTTATTACAAGAAGTCCAACATTAGATACAGTATTAATGATAGAAAGAACTATAGAAAAATATAGTGGAGAATTTAATAGGACAGAAATCTGGAAAAAACTTCCAAGAAAAGTAATGTGGCAGACATATTTGATTACTTTAGATTACCTCCAAAGCATAAATAAGATTGCTTTTGATAGCAGAGGAATTCTTGGCTATATCTGGAATCCTAAACTTGCGAAAATGCTTTCAAAAAGAAAAGAGATAAAAATATGAGACCATCAAAAGTTAAATTTATTTCAGAAAAGTTGGAGAAAGAATTTAAGAGTTTAGATGAAAATGATCCTCTTAAAAAAGCTATTAAACGAGCAATATTAGATTTGCAACAAAATGCTTTTTATGGTATACAAATACCCAAAAGACTTTTTCCACAAGAATATGTTCTAAAATATAATATTAATAACTTGTGGAAATACGATTTGCCAAATTCTTGGAGACTTTTGTATACTGTAACTTCTGAAAACCAGGTACAAATTGTTTCTGCAATTCTTGAATGGTTTAACCACAAAGATTATGAAAGGAGACTTCATTATTAATTAAAATGGCAAACAAAAAGCTTATTGATTTCATAAAAGAAGCACGAATAAGAGGTTATGGAGACCTTGAAATCAAAAAAGCTCTTATTGAACATAAATGGCCTCTAAAAGATGTTGAAAAAGCATTTGATTCTCTTGCTCCAAAACACACAATCAAAAATCAAGTGACTTTATTTCTTAATGATGGTGTCATGGATGTTTTAGTAAAAAGAGCAAAGAAAAATCTGTTTACAATCTCAGAGCAGATTGAAGATATTTTAAGAAGAAGCACTGTAAGCCAAATGAAGAAAAAATCACCTTATGACCCAAAAATAGACGACACACTTGTTTCTGTTTTTTCAAGAAAGAGAACAGGCCCGAAAAAATCAAAAAAGAAGTAAAATTCTGTCAAAGGAAGGTGGTAATTCAAAAATAGTTATTAAAGACAATAATGCTTTTAAAGAGACCCGGTATTGCTTGTTTATGAAAAAATTAGTCCTTTCTATGTTTGTGTTTCTATTTGTTTTAAATTTGGTTTCTGCTATATCTCCTCCAATGCCACATCAATTTTATGGAAATGTTAATTATCCTGGTGGAGTTCCAGAAGGATATTATATTACTGCAAAAATAGGTACTGCTATTCATGGGCAGTGTCCAATAATAAATAATCGATAGGGGTATAATGAAGAGGATTTATGTATAATTCAATCATATGTAAACAATGCTCTGATCAATTTCTATATTGGGAATACTTTAATAGGAAATTATTATTTTACTAATCTTGGGCAGACAAATTTAAATTTCACACTAGATTATCTTCCTCCAAGACCACCAATATTATCCAATGGTATTTGTGAGCCACAGCTTGGTGAATGCTCATTTAATTTTCTTGATTGTCAGATTTCTTTGACAACTGTGTGCACTGGAAACGCAAGATGTGATGTTGAAATAGGAGAAACATGCGCAACAACTCCTTCTGATTGTGGTGTGTGCCCAACAACTACGACAAGCACTGGTGGCTCTTCAGGTGGAGGAGGTTCTGGTGGCGGAGGAGGAACAATTTCTGCAGTCACTAGTAATTTAACAAATCAAACAAACTCGGGGCAGGAAACAAATGGAACAGGTGAATTGCTAAATGGTGGAGGCTCTACAGACAGAAAAACAGGAATAAACTGGCTTACGGGTGCTGTTACCGGTGCTTTTGGAGGAACAGGCTCTGTGATTTTAGCGATTTTTGTATTCTTAGTTGTTGCAAGTGTTATATTATTTTTTGTAATGAAAACAAAAGAAAATAAAAATATTAACACAAAAATAAAAGAGATGATAAAAAAGAGGGGGTGAGATAAACAAGGAATTTAAAATATGAAAAATAAAAAAATATTTCTTACAAGCATAATATTGCTTTCAATTATTCTGATAATTATTTCTAGTTCAATAAATATTTCTGCCTGTACTGGGGATGAAGAAAATGAAACAGAAACTTATTGCGGAAATTCGCTTCTAGAACCTGGGGAGGAATGTGATTGGGGATTGTTTAATGGATTTTTATGCTGGGCAGGATATGGAAAATCCTGTTTTTATTGCACTTCTGAATGCAAATTAAAAACTCTGACTGGCGGCTATTGTGGAGATGGAAAACTTGATCCTTGCGAAGAGTGTGATGATGGAAACAATATAGATGGAGACAGATGCTCATCTTTATGTAAAATTGAGGACGATGAAGAGCCTGTTTGCGAGCATGATGTTGGAATAAGATATTCCTACGGCAATTCTTTCGGAACAGGAATTGCAGTTGGATATGCAAACAGCACATGGATTTCAGGCAAGCCAGCTGAATTGAGCAAAGAAAATGAATACAAAATAAAATATTACATTGACAATAAAATTGCAGATACAGTCAATAATATTAATGTTATAGTTAGATTAGGAGATAGTGTTTTGCTGGATTATAATAAAGAAATAAATGAATTTCACTATAAAGAATTAAGTCTAAATACTTCTTCCTTGCAGTGCAACACTTCTTATGTGATTTATCTAGAAGTTGAAAAGATAAATGAAACAGATTGCAATTTAACAAATAATTATGCTCAAAGAGAAATTTTCATTTTGTGTGAAGATGATGAAGATTATGACAATGGAGACGATGATGATAATGGAGATGGGGATGATGATGGTGATGATGGAGATGATGATGGTGATGACGATGATGGAAATGGGGGAAATTCAGGAAGCACAAAAGCAATTCCAAATTTTTTAGAATGCAAAGATTGGAGCTCTTGCATTAATGGAGTTCAAACAAGAGTTTGCAGTGAAGTTTATGGGTATGCTTATTACTTAGATTTCACAGAAACAAGAGCTTGTGTTTCGAATTTTGTTCCTTTAGCATATAATACTGATTTTAGTGAATATTTTTCAGATTCATCTGGAGTACAGATTGCAGAAACAGATTCTAATTCTTATATCCAAGAAAAGAAATTTTCACTAAGCTCATTTGTTCCTTCAGGAGGATTTATCTTTATTACATTCGGGCTTATAACTTTGTTAATCTTATTGATACTAATTTCTTTTCTGAAGAAAAAGTATTCTGGTGCGTAAAGTTGGCTTTTAGATAAATATTTAAGTTTTATTCTTCTTTAAACGAAATGGATAAGGGTATCTTGACTTTTCTTTTCGTTTTAGTTTTTTTGATTGTTATTACTTTAATTGTAGAAAAGAACAAACCAAAAAGAAATTGGGTTACTTGGTTTGGAATTATTTTAACTTCTTTTATTAGTGCAGGATTTATGGCAAGCCTTCTTTCAGGAACCTTATTGCAAGAAGGTTCTGAATATTTAATAGCAATGATTTCTCTTTTTGTTTTGGGCATATATCTTATTTGGAGAAAACCAAAAAAGAAATAATAAAATGGGAATTTTTTACGGGTTATCTGAAAAAAAGAAAGAGTAACAGAGTTAAAATTATAGATTCTGATGGTTTATCTTATAAGGATGGTGTTGGAAGAGGTTACTACAGATTAAAGAGAACTTATAATAAACAAAAGCTTTCTAATTATATTAATGGAAAAAGAGTCGAAATTTGGGAGATAGTTTATTGGGCAAATGATGCAGTTTAGACAGACAGTCCCTTTTTATTAGGTACCCGAAGTTTATATATTTCGGGGCCCGAAAGATAGTTTTAAAAGAGGTAAAATAGTTTAATTTGTATGAATCTCCAGGAAGTAGAGATAGAGAATTATAAAGGAATCTCTAACCTCAAATTTAACCCTAAAAAACTCAATTTAGTTATTGGTAAGAATAATACCAGTAAGACAAGTGTTATAGAAGCGATTGATTTGTTATTTAATAATGAGAAAATTGAAAATAGAAATATGAACTCTTACTTTAATATTTATTCAAAAGAAAAGATTATCAAAATTTCTTCTAAAGTTGAAGACAAAAAAGAGATGATAGAATTAAGAGAAGCCAGAGAAACTGATATAATAAGTGCTTTTAGAAAAGATTTGATTAATAATTTTCTAGAAAATTTGCGTAAAAAGAGTAATCAAAAATTTGGAGACCTCTTGACAAAAGAATTAGAAAAGGTTATAGAAAATAATATAGACCAAAATCTTAGAACTTTTCTGATTAAGAATTCTTTAATCTTAATGAAAGATAATAAAGAAGAAGTATACTATGGAATTTATGATTTTATGTTGGTTGAAAAAATTGAAGAACTAATAGAGAGTCTTTCTGATTACATCTTGGAAAGATTACCAAAAGAGTCTCAAAAAGAGTACACAAAATATTTGGGGTATGCTTCAGAAAAAACACTCTTCTCTACAAGAGGAATATTAAATGAAAGAATGAAAATTAAAAAAGATAAATCAGTATTATATATAGATGAAAATTCTTTAATCACTGATTTAAGGAAATCTTTTGCTCAAAGGAAACCAGAAGATTCAGAAAAGTTACATAAGGTTAAGAAGATAATAAAAGAAAAAAAGTTAATAGAGAATTTTGAAGATTTAGACTTTGATAATGTACTTTTTTTAACTAACGATGGGATAACTAACGCTCACTCTTTTATGTTTTTAGGTGATGGAATTAAATCTATAATTGGCTTTTTGTGGAAATTCTTAGATAAAATAGACAATAAAGTTATTTTATTTGATGAACCAGAGACACATATGCATCCAGGTTATTTAAAGCAGTTAATCAATTTTATAATAGACTTTTCTCAACAAATGAATATACAATTTTTTATAGTTACTCACAGCCCAGATTTTTTAGATATAATTTTTTCAGATGATTTAGAAAAAGAAAGAATTGAATATGTTCAATCTGAACTTAGTATATTAAAGATGGATAAAATTAATGAAGAGACTGGGGCCGAATGCTTTGATTACAAAGAAGCTAAGGAAACAAGAGAGGAACTCTATCTTGATTTAAGGGGTGTTTAAATGAAAAAGATAATCTTATGTGAAGGTAAATTTGACGGAGTTTTTATGAAAATTCTTTTGAATAATCTAAACATCTCAGATGATGAACTAAGGCTTTTTGATATAGAAGAGGTTCCAAAAGAGAAAAGGATGAATATTGAAACTGCTGAATTGGAAAGATTCATTTGCCCAAGAAATAATAGAAAAATCCTTGTTAAAATGGAAAACGGAAAGCACCACGCCATAAGGATTTATTCTTCTATTATGCCTTATTGTGCTAAAGAAATAAATAATTGTTGTCTAATGATTGACTTAGAAAATGGGAAGGCTCAATCAAGATTAAAAGAAATAAAAGAAAAATTAAGATATTTGAGAAGGGCAAACCCTTTAGAGATTAGCACTGAGGAAAAAGGTAGTCATCGGCACTTACATCATTTTGAGGGTACAATAAAAAATGAAAAGTCTCTTAATGTAATTGGGAACTTTAAGATTATTTTCTTTAAAAAGAGTTTAGAAATTTCTTGTAAAATAAATAAAGAAATAGATAGTGAAGAACAAAAAGTAGAAAAAATAAAGAAATTTGTTTTGGGGCAAGAAATTCCAAAATTTTTATCTGAAATAATATAAACTTATTTTATATCCATAATTTTTAATAATTCCTTTCTTATTTTCTTTTCTTTATCAGTCAAATTTTTCTTATACTCTTTATTAGAATATTTTTCAATTGTTATCCTATTATTCTCTAACCTAACATTTAATTCTTTATCTAACAAATCTGTTTCCTCAATTTTTTTGGGCAAATTAATTTTATATTTATAATAAATCACATCCCCTACTTTTTTATCTAATGCCTTAGTAATTTTCATAAGAAAATTAGGTGCCCGAACTTTTTAAATATTTCTGAGTTTGGAAACAAAAATCCTCAAGACCAATTAATTCGCCAGAGTGAAGAAAAAGTAAACCTTAAAAACTCAAATATGCCTAGTCTACTGTAGACTAGGTCAGCGGGTTAGCCCTCCGCTATTTGCAAATGGGCTTTATGGCAGACTGCAAGGAAGGGCGTGAGGGGAAAGTTAAAAAGTCCTTATTCGGACGTTGACGTTCTGTCCTCTTCGATCTTGCAGGTGCGAAACGGGTCAGGCCTTGATCGGAGCAGCCCTAAACATCTGTTAAGGTGCTTAGCGGGTCGCAGAACCGAGAAAGAATAAGGGAAGCTCTTTAACAATCCTTAGGCAATCTTCCGAGTCTACACTGAATTAAACGTATTAAATTAGTTAAATTAATTAAATGAAACGAAAAGAAGACAAATCTTTATTTTTGGAATATTTTGGAGATACTCCGCAGCTTAGAGTCATAGATTTTTTGATAGATAATCATTTTTTTGATTATCCTGTAACTGAAATAGCTAAAGAAAGTAATGTTAGCTACAATTCTCTAAAAGTCTTTTTTGAGAGATTTATAAAATCTGGAATTATCATTAAGACCAGAAAAGTAGGAAAATCTGATTATTATAAATTGAATATTGAAAATTCTTTTGTTAAAAATCTTATAAGACTTGATTGGAATTTAGTAAAAGTTAGTTCAGGATTAAAAGGAAGATCATTAATACCTGCATAAGAAATTCTTCTGAAACACTAAATTAATAAAGTATTTTTTCTTTTAAGATTAATGATAAAAAGGGGAGATAAAACTGGGCAGTTTTATTTAATTGCTGCAATTATTATTTCTGCATTAATAATGGGAGCAGCAAGTGTTTCTAATTATCTAGTAAAAACACCAGACTTAAGATTCAATGACATAAAAGAAGAAATTCAGACAGAAAGCTCATATGTTATGGATTATGCTTTGAATAATACATTAAGCCAGACAGAATTTAACACTCTTCTGCTGAACTTCACAAAAACCAGCAGCAATTATCTCGGAAATGACAAAAATATTTATTTTATATTCGGAGATGAAAACAATCTAACTGTTTCTGGATATCAAGGGCAGGATAAAGAGGTTGTTCTTGTTTCAGGACTTTCAAGCTTAATTATAACTGAAGAAGCAGGTGAATTCACAGGAAGTATTGTTCCTTCAGAAAATAAAATAACTCTTGAAATTGATGAATATCCTTATGACTTCAATATAACTTCTGGAAAAGTTTTTTATTTTATAATTTCAAAAGATATAAAAAACGAAGAATACATAATTAGTGGATAAGATGGTTAATAAAAAAGGAGTGAGTGTAATAATTGGCTATGTTCTGCTTGTTG
>Ga0268276_1002174_pt1 | contig 17311 bp, 20 predicted proteins | sample saktaG_4_FD_190145 | JGI IMG/M metagenome (GOLD analysis project Ga0268276, IMG submission 190145) | Saline water microbial communities from Sakinaw Lake, British Columbia, Canada - sak_2010_1_5_45m | ecosystem: Environmental > Aquatic > Non-marine Saline and Alkaline > Saline ...
TATTTTATTTTTTGTTTTCATTTTTATTCACAATAATATTCTTCTTCATTTTCATCTAAGCATATAATATTACTTATATCAGGTTGCTCGCCTTCTCTTACAATTGAATCATATGTTTTCATAAAATCTTCTAATTTTCCTTTTGTCCAATCATATCCTGCCCAAAGAATCATTTCTTCTCCTCTATCTTTGACTTTTCCTTTTTGACTTAATTTTTCAAATTGTGCTGTGATTGTTTCTTGCAAAATATCCCCTTTATCACCAACAAAATTTTCTTTATACCCGCAATCTCCTAAAGCATCTGTTCTTTTTGTTAAATTTGCGAGCCATTGTTCATTTGTATAATAAATTGGAATAGGATTCCTTTTAGATTGTTTACAATTAAATTTATCATTTGTTACAGGGCCTGTGGCACCTTCACAATAATATCCTTTTCTTCCAGAAATTGTTTTATAATCATCAATCACATTTCCATCTAATGCTTGACCTTTGTGGAAATCAATTAATTCTTTCAAATCATTACTTATTTCATTATACCCTGTTTCTGTAAATTCAGCACCATAATTAGGAATTGCATAACAATTATCATAACATCTTTCTGTTCTTAAATTTGTATAACCATATTTTTCTTCATCTAAAAGTTCTTGTCTACTATCTTTTGTCCATTTTGTTTCATACTGAACATATTCTGTTGCACTTCCCCCTAATTCACAATATTGCTGTCCATATGTTTCATCTTCTACATTCCAAAAATTTAAACCTGTTGGAATTAAAGGAACACATGAGCCTTGTTCTTCATAATTATATTCATTGCTTCCAGATGCTTTTGGATTTACATTTTCAGCGTCATATCTATACCCTGTAACCCATTTACATAAATTAGAAGTATCTTCACATTCTGATTTTGTTCCAATAGGTTGGCAATTTCTCCAAGGATTAATAACACATTGAGAATAAGAATACTCATTAACAATCTCACTTTCAACACAAATCTCTTGTCTGTAATCTGCACAATCTTCTACAAAAATTTCCCCCTCCCAACAATACAATCGCGTATATCTGCTTCCAGGGAGATTATATTTAGAATCATCTTCTAATGTTTCTCTTACAGCTGTAATTTCTTTTTTTTCAGCATTAGAAAGATCTGTATTTGAAGCAGAATAAATTAAATAAAGAGGTAAATGAGGATAGGTTCCTTCTGTTTCACCACACCATGATTCTCCATGTTGATAAGAGTTTTCTTGATGATAACAACCCATACTGGCACAAACATAATCTACTTTATCAGGATTTCTTGAAGGCATTGTTGGTTCACCTTTTTCATATGCTGTGCATGTTGTTCCTCCAATATATGAACAAGCACCACATGTACTACTTGCTCCTGTAACAATACAAGAAGGGTCTTGAACTTCTTTCCAATAATCTGGTTTGTTTATTCCTTCAGAATAAAAAACATTTGCAATATTCCCACATGTGTCTTTAAAATAAACTTTATCATTATAACAAGTTGTTTTATCTGATATTGCACAATCTGAAAGTCCTTCAGCAGTGCATAAAAGTTCAGGATAAAATTCCCCTCCATTTTCTAAACATTTTTCTCTTGAAATGTAATTATCACAATCTTTGCTATATTCTTCTTCATAAACACAAGCACCTTCTTCTTCTTCTAAACTTAAAGCTGTGCATTCGTCTTGAGAAAGATCTGTTCTAAATGAAGTTAAAGATAAACCATATTTTGTTGCCATTTCTTTACAACCTGTATAAGTTTGATAAGCAACCCATGTGTTCATAACACAACATCCTGTTTGACAAAATTCTATTTCATCTTCATCTTTTGCATCCCATGTTCCTTTTGCATTATCACAAGCAGCTTTTGTAGATTTGTAGCAATCTCCATTTAAGGTGTCTATGCAAGTTCCTGTTTTACAATATGTTGTTTCACTACATGAAGTTTGAGCTTTTCCTCCAACATCACACTTATCAACAGAGGTTTCTTGGCAAAAGGCACCCTCTTTTGTTTTTTCACAACAAACATTTGCTGCAGAAATAAAACTAATTAAAATAAAAACCATTACAATTCCAATCAAAATATTTTTTGTTTTCATTAAAATCCCCCAGGTAGAACCCAACTTCTAATAGCAAAGTTAAATTCTCCTCCAACTTCATCATCTTTTAATTTGTAAATTATGTTCCCTTCTGTCTGTTCTTTAACAGTCATGTCAATGAAATGATAAGCTTCCATTATAATTAAAGGATCTATATCATCAACATTTTTCATAGACCATTCAACTATTACATCACTAATTTTTATTAATTCATAAAGATTATTGTTCAACATTATATTGAATAAATTATATTCTTCTGTTCCATCTTTTGTTAAAGTTACTTTGTAATCAAAAGTTCCAATAATTTTTTTAGGTAAAAGTTCAATTTTTACTTCACCTGGTTTAATTTGAACAACATATCCTTTTTTTTCATAATTTGATTTTAAAGAATTAAAACATGCTTCAACTTGTGGTGTAATAACAGTTGTAAGTTCTTGTTCAATATTTTTTTCTAAGAGCATATTTTGTATTATACAAGGTTCATAATTTTTATTTGTATAACAAAGATATTGAATTTGTTTTCCTTCAAAAGGATAAACTGGGGAAGGATTTAAACTTCCTCCTTGAGCAGAAATTAAATCTACAAGATTTATTAATTCGTCTTCAACACATTCAGAAATAAATGCTTGAGGGTTTTTTGTTTCTGTTTGAATGTTTGTTTTTATTTTTGGATAAACTACATAAGCAAGAGCAATAAAACAAATAATCACGACTGCGATAATTATAAAAATAGTTACTTGCCCTCTTTTTGCTTTCATGGTAATTATAAGATATTCTTGTTTATAAAATTAATTATTAATCTTCTGTTTCAACTCTTGGGGCGAGGATGAAGTTAAGATTCATATTTTCAACTAAAAAATCTATTTTTAGAGGATGTTCATTTGCAAAACTTAAAATTGTTTTTTCACAAAGCTTGGCACCTTTCAAAAACTTTTGTAAATATTCTAAACTATAACGAGCCTTGCAATTTTCTGCACGGATTTTTACTTCATCGTCTGAAAATTCAGAACGAGCAGAATTCAACCCTTTTGCTTCAACAATAAATTTTTCCCCTTCTATAATAAATGAACAAGCATCTGAAACAATTGCACAATCCTCAATTGAAGCAATTAAATCCACTGAGTTTATTTCAACAAAGGAACTAAACTCCATGTTTGCAACTTTTGAATCAAAATCAACATCTTGAGATTCTACGTCAATCAAACTCAATGTAAAATTTCTTCGTATTCTATCTTGAATTTGTATTTGCAAAAGATTTTCTTTTCTTTCTAAAACAAGTGAACTTCCAGAGCCGCACCTTTTTAAAATTCTTTTTAAACTATCTAAATGAATTCCTAAAATTTCTTTATCTGTTTCAAATAGAGAAAATGCACTTTTTGGAATTTTAAATCCAACCATTGCAACATTTGCAGGGTCAATAGCACTAATGCTTAAACCTGTTTCATTTAATTTTATTCGAACTTCTGTTACAAGCTCTGAAACTATTTCCACAGCTTTTGTCAAAAGAATTGGTGAGTCTAATTTAAGTAACATATTATAAATAAAATATCTTATCTTTTAAGTATTGTTATTGTTCAGTATAAGATATTTATTTAAAGTATTTATATTTTTTCTTAATATGGAAGATTCTCAAAAACCAGTTTCTGAAAAAGAAAAAAGAATCAGAAAAATAACTCAACTTTATTATTCTAACCAAGAAGTTCAAAAAACTATTTTTGAATTTTGTCAAAACCGAGAAACAATACCAAGGTTTTTTGAAGGTTTTGGGAAACGACCAGATTGTTTTCAATATCCCAATGATATTTTTGAACTTGTAAAAAAAGGAGCAACTTCTTTTCATTGCTCAGAAGAAATTTGGCAAGATCCATTAAAACTTGTTACAGGAATGTCTGAAAAACAAGCAAATGAATTAAGAATAGGTTGGGACCTTTTGATTGATATAGATTGTAAATGGTTTGATTATAGCAAATTAGCTGCGATTTCAATAATAAATGTTTTTAGAAAAAATGGAATAAAAAATGTAGGAATAAAATTTTCAGGAAGTAAGGGGTTTCACATAATTATTCCTTGGAAAGCTTTTCCAAAAGAAGTTGCAGGAGAAAAAACTTCAGATAAATTTCCAGAATATCCAAGGGTAATAATATCTTATTTAAGATTTAGAGCAGAAGAAGAAATGAAATCCTCTCTTCCAGATGATTTTTATGAGCAATTTAAAGATATTGAAATAAAAAAAGGAATTAAATGTAAAAAGTGCAAGGAAGTTTCTAAAGAATACATTTTAACAGAATTCTTTTGCAAAAAATGTGGTGTGGGGGAAGAAAGAAAACTTGATTTAGAAGACGATAAAAAGTATGAATGTCCTGTTTGTAAAAAAGAATTTGAAAAAAGATCTTCTTCAGAATTTTATGAATGTTTAAATTGCAATATAACTTCAAAGCAGAATCAAAATAATTTTTCTAGATCTATAGAGATAGATATTTTTGATTTAATGGGATTAGATTTAATTTTAGTTTCTCCAAGACATTTATTTAGAGCACCATATTCTCTTCACGAAAAAACAGCTTTAGCAAGTGTTGTTTTAAATCAAGATAAAATAAAAGATTTTGAATTAAAAGATGCAGATCCATTGAAAGCTAAGATAAAAAAATTCATTCCTGATTGTGAAGAAGGCGAAGCTTCTGAACTTTTGCGTGAAGCACTTGATTGGCAAAAACACAAAAGTCCTAACGAAGAAAAAAAGAATTTTGATTATAAACCAATTAAAATTGAAATTAAAAATTTATTAGATACTAATTTTCCTCCAAGTATTCAAAAAATTCTGCAAGGATTAAATGACGGGAAAAAAAGAGCACTTTTTGTTTTGCTGAATTTTTTCCGTTCAATTGGAATGGATAAAGAAGAACTTGAAAAAAGGATTTATGAATGGAACTCTAAAAATCAAATTCCATTAAAACAAGGTTACATAAAAGCACAGCTTCTTTGGGGTTATCGAAACAAAGTTATTTTGCCTCCAAATTTTGATAAAGATTATTACAAGGGAATTGGAATTATTCCAACACAAGAAGAATTGCGTTATAAAAATCCTGTAAATTACATAGTGAAAAAATCTTTCCAACATGCTTCAGAAAAGAAAGTTAGGAAGAAGGTGAGGAAGAACGATAAATAATTCACAACAAATTTTAAAAACAACGATTAACTATATATTTCATGAAAAAAAGAGTGTTGGTTTTTGTATTTATTTTTTCCTTAATGATTAGCATGTCTTTTATATTTGCAGAAGACCTAACAGATGACGAAAAAATTGAATTAGCCTACGATTGTTTGGAAAATAAAATAAATAACACTTGCGAAGATTTAACATTAGAACAACAGATTTTTTCTTTGTTAGTTTTAGATGATTGTAAGGCAGAAGTTAAAGAAGCTCAAGATGAAAATTATTGTTGGCCAAATGGGGCATGCAAAACAAAAACAACAGCCCAAGCAATTTTAGCATTAGATGTTGCAGGGACAAAAACAGAAGATGCAGAAAAATGGTTAATGTCGCAAAATAAAACACCTACAGATTTAACTTGGTATTTGCAAATAGAAAGTCCAGAACAAACTTCCTGTGAAATTTCATATGGTTCTTCTAAATATACAATAAATATCGGTGAAGATAAAAAAATAGATTCAAATGCAGGAAACTGTTTAAGTTTAGCTCAAAGTGATTATTGGTTTGAAATTTATTCTTCATGTTATGATTATGAATTTGAAATAAGTTGTGATGAAAATTTTCAAACTAATTTACTTTACAAAGAAAGCGATTCTGTAACTATTCATGTTTCTCCTAAAACAAATAGTGAAAGTGCAGGTGGGATAACACAAGAAAAAATAAATTCACTTTGTTTTAAAGAGGGAAGTTCATGTAATTATGAAGCAAGTTTATGGGCAGCTTGGATTTTAAATTCAAAAGATTATGATATTTCTGCATATATGCCTTATTTAATAACAAAAGCAAAAGATAATGAAAAATATTTACCAGAATCTTTTTTAATTATTTTAGGAGAAGAAAGTTATCAAGTAGATTTATTAGAAAAACAAAAAAGTTTAGGATATTGGTTAGAATCAACAGATAAATATTATGATACTGCATTAGCTCTTCTTCCTCTTTATTATGAAAGTTTAACTGAAAAAGATAAAGCATTAGAATGGCTTTTGAATTCACAAGATTCAGAAGGATGTTGGCAAGGAAATTTAAGAAACACTGCTTTTATTTTATTTTCTGCATGGCCTGAAAAAGCTCCAAGTAGGGGGGGCAATGAAAATGGAAATGGCACAGATATTTATGCTGATTGTGAAGATCATGATTTCTTTTGCATGTCTTCTTTTGATTGTGAAGGAGAAATTCTTTCTGAATATGATTGTTTTGGAAGTGAAATTTGCTGTGATACAGATATTGTTTTAAAAACTTGTGAAGAAGAAGATGGAAAGGTTTGTGCTAATGATGAAGAATGTAGTATTTATGTTAAAGAAACTTTGGACACTCTTTATTGTTGTACAGGAACTTGTGAAGATTATGTAGCACCTGAAGAATCAGAATGTGAACAACAAAATGGAATTTGTAGATACAGCTGTAATGAAGGTGAAGAAACATCTTATTATGATTGCGATTCTTTAACAAATATTTGTTGTTTTCAATCAGAAACTCCTGAAAAAAATTTATTATGGATTTGGATTTTATTAATTTTAATTGTTCTTGTTTCAATTGGGATTATGTTTAGAGATAATTTAAGAAAGTTTTGGTTTAGGGCAAAATCTGGTTTTGGGAAATCAAAACCAACAGGTCCTGGAGGAGGTTCTGAGTTTTCTTCTTCAATAAGAAGACCAACAATTCCAAGAAGAATCTTTCCACCTTCTGATGAATCGCAAATGAGAAGACCAATGATGAGAAGACCTTCAAATGAACTTGACGAAGTTCTTGGGAAATTAAAAGAAATGGGGAAATAAAATGATTTTAAAATTTATTAAAAAAAACTTTTTTCTTTTTGGGATTATTTTTTCACCTATTTTCATGGGGAGTTTAATTTTACCAGATTTGTTTAGCTTTTTTTCTTCAAGTAATTTCTAATAAACTTTATTAACTCTATTTCTTTTTACTAATTATGAAAAATAAATTTGTTTTATTCTTAATATTCTCAATATTTATTTTGCAATTTGTTTCTGCTGTAGAATTTGATATGAAAACAGAATATTCTCAAGGAGAATCAATTATTGCAGAAATTTCTGGCAATTTTTTAGAAAGACTTTCAGAAAGTGATGTTTCCTTTTATAGGGGGCATGTAAAAATCCCAATGTTATATGATTTTACAAAAATTGAAAATAAATATTATCTTTATGTTTCTCTTTTAGGAAAAGCACCTGCAAATTATTCAGTTGTTATTGAAAACACAAAATATATGAAAGGTACAGAAAAAGTAGAACAAGATTTAATCAAGAACTTTTCTATTTCAGAAGAGATTGCAGATTTTTCTCTTGATAAAGGATTTGTTTTTGTGGAAAAAGATTTTTCTATTGAAGTTCAGGATTTGCAAGAATCTTTAATAAAAATAAATATGAAAAGTCCAGATGAACCTGATTTAACTTTCTTAGAATCTTTATCTTCTGAAGAGCCAAAAACTTCAATAGAATTAGATTCAGGAGAAATAAAAAAAATGTATTTTGATTTGCAAAGTTTTACAGGTTCTGGAATGCATTTAATTGAACTAAGCACTGAAAATTCAAAATACGAAATTCCAATTTATATTGTTAAAGGTGTTGTTGAAGAGAACGAAATTAAGCAAGAAAAAAGTTTTAAGTTTGAACCAAGCGAATTAAATTTTTCAATGCCAACAAATTCAAAAACATCAAGAATAATTTATTTATACAATAACGGAAATTTGGATTTAGAAGATATTTCTTTTTCAATTTCAAACGATTTAGATTTTTATATTTCTTATTCAGTAGAAGAAATTAAAGAATTATTTTCAGAAGAAAGTAGGAAGATAACATTAGATTTTGTTTCAAATGAAGCAAAAATAATTCAAGGAACATTAAAAGCAAAAACAGAAGGTCTTGAAACTGATTTAGATATTTATGTTAATTTTTTAGAAGATTATGTAGAAGAAGAAGTGCAAGAAGTGCAAGACCCTTCTAAAATAAAAACTTGTGAAGAACTCCTTGGAATTTTCTGTGAAGACAATAAAGAATGTAGTAATGAAACTCAATATGCAAAAGATGGAAATTGTTGCTTAGGAATTTGTCAAGAACCTGAAAAAAGTAATTCTGGAAAAATAATTGGTTGGATAATTGTTATATTGATTGTTGCAGTTTTAATTTGGTTTTTTAAGTCCAAAGCAAAAATAAAAAATAAGCCAGACTTAATGAAACAAGCTAAAAGTAAGAGGTGAATTCTTAGGATTAAATAAAGGTATAGAGATTAAAGGGTATTTTTAAAAAAGGATTTTGGCAAAAGTAGTCCCTAAATAAAAAGATTTATAAATATGTAACACCTAAAAAAAATATGTTCATTGAAAAGAAAAAGATAAATGGAAAAACTTATTATTATTTAAAAGCAAGTTTTAGAGTTGGAAACAAAATAAAAACTAAAACTCTTGCATATATTGGAAATAAAAAAGACTTGAGAAAAATCAAAGAACTAAAAAAGAGATTTGATAAAAAAGCATTGGAAAAAATGAAAAAAGAAATTACAGAAGAATCTGAAAAACAAAAAAAAGATTGGAACAGAGAATTTTTATCTGAATCTGAGATAGAGAAAATAAATCATATAAAAAAAGAATTCTTGCAGAAATTAAATACATTAGATGAAAAAACTAAAAGAGAAATGTTTGATGATTTTCTGACTTACTTTATTTTTAATAGTAACGCTATTGAAGGGAACACTTTAACCTTAAGAGAAACAGATTTACTTTTAAACAAAGGAATCACACCCCAAGGGAATACATTAAGGGAGATAAATGATCATTTAAATTCTAAAAAAGTTTTTTATTATATTCAAGAAAAAAATCTTCAAATGAATAACAAAACAATAATTTTAGTTCATGATATGTTAATGGAAAACATAGATGAAAGAAAAGGTTATCGTACACATAATGTTCGGGTGTTGGGGGCAAAATTTAAATCAAGTCCTTATGAATATTTAAAAACAGATGTTTCAATTTTATTAAAATGGTATAATAAAAATAAAAAAAGATTACACCCCCTTATTCTTGCTTCAATCTTTCACCATAAATTTGAAAAAATACATCCTTTTTATGACGGGAACGGAAGAACAGGAAGAATGATTATGAATCTAATTTTATTAAGAAATAATCTCGCCCCAATTATTTTAAGTAATAAACAAAGAAAAACATATTACATTGTTCTATCTAAAGCAGATGATATTAATTTAACTGAAATTGATAAAAAATACAAGCCATTAGTAAAATTTATATCAACACAAATGTTCAAAACATTTAACACTATTTTTAATAGGTGGGGTTAGTGAAATAAACATTCTCCCTACAATCTATTTTTTAATTGTGGGGGTATGTTAGATATGAAACCTGAAACAAATAATTCTGGGAAAATATATTGTTAAGTTAGAGGGTGTAAAAAGGTTTTTAAGTTTCTTTTTCTTATGTTTTTTATGGCTTTAATTTCAAATGCAAAAGGTAGGGGGGAAAAAGAGACTCCTTCTGGTTATGAAAGATTGTTTGGTAATAGACAATTAGGGATGTTAATGAGTAAGGTTCATGCAACGGTTATCACATCTGGAAATGAATTAGAAAGATTTCTTGCATTCAAGTAAAAAATTGATGACTCATTTTAAAAACCATTAATCATTAATTTTTTAATGGATATTGATTTATATGAATTTAAAGAGACATTAAAAAAATTTGAGGAAGACGATTTTTTAGAATTTATTGAAAATAAGGGTGTTGCCATAATAGAAGTTGGGAAAACGATTAAAGAAATAGATAAGAAATTAAAGGAAAATGGTTATAAAAAAGGGAATAAAGTTTTAGTAATAATTCAATAAACTAAACAATTTCTAAAAATTTTAATTCCTCTTTTTCTATTGCTAACTTATACCATTTTTTAACTAATTCATAATCTATAAATCTAAATCTTTCCCTAAACTCATTATAAACCTGTTTGTTTATTTCTGCATTATATTTGTTTTCATATTCTTTTGGGGCAACAATAAAAATTTCAACATTAAAATTTTTTAATTGCAAACATCTGCTTAAGGATTTTGATAAAGTCCCAATACTATCAATAACTTCAAAAATCTTAATAGGAAATTTTAATTTCTCTTTTGAAAACCACAAAACATCAATCCACTTAATATCCTTAATTAATTCTACATAAGTAAATTCTGGAACTTCCGTTAAAGTTTGGATTTGAAATAAATGGATATTCTCTTTATATTTTTTTGATTTGTCGGGGGTGTAAGTTTCAAATTTTTCTCGGTTTCCAGTTTCAACTAAAACCCCTTGTATGAAATTGTGAATTTTAACTTTATCTTTCTTTTCTTCTAAAATATTTTCTTCTTGATAATTTGCGAGAGCATAAAGTCCTAAACCTACTTTTTTGAAATTCTTTTTATTTCTTATCTCACGATATAAAACACCCCTTATTCCTGCTTTCCATTCTTTACTAACTTTTGCAGCAGGATAATATTTCTCAATATTCTCATAAATTTGTTCCCAATTTGCAACTCCATCAAATTCTTGAATTACTTTTTTTATTGCTTCAACTTTTGTTGTCATTTTATCAAATTATTATATACGCTTTATTTTTTAAATTCTCTTCTTTAATTGCTCCAGTGGTTCCACTTCCCATAAAGGAGTTTAAATTAATATGCCCAAATTGTAAAAGGTAAGAGGTGATTATTTTTTCTTCCCCTTCCCCGTCTTCATCTCCATAACTTCTTTAAGTTTGTTTTCAAGAATTATTTTTTCATTTTGAAGAATTCTCGCAACTTCATCATAACTATGCAATCTCCTTGTTAATTCACTTAGGATTTCACTCCAACCATTATTTGTTAAAGCAATTAGTTCAGGAGAAATAATTTCAATATGTGCAGGCATATATTTGAACATTAACATTGCAAGGTAAAGAACTTCTTCAACTTCGACTTCAACTTCTGCATGAGTTGCATAAAATTCTTTTGAATCTTTCATAAAAATAGGTTCTGCAATTTTTTTAGAAATAACTTGTGTCTTTTTTTCCTCGCCTATTTTTTTAATAAAATCTTCTAAAGTTGAAACAAGATGTTCTGCAGGTCTTCCAATTATTTCTAAAATCATTACTGCACGAATTCCTGTTGTTTCTTTATCCATTTTTAAAATTTCCTATTGTGGTTTTTTTTACCATTGTTCTTTTGGAGTTTTCTACCAACGTAGTTTCTTTTTCAAAAGAAACCCGTTTTGAAAAGAAAAACACATTATCTGAACTCATTTTTCTTAATTTTTCTTTTTTTTAAAATAAACAAAAAACAAATCAAAACACAGAAAATCCCTATACCGTATTTTGAATATTTGTTTTTGTCTAAAATTTCCGAACCATCCTCTGTTTTTATATTTTTTGGATTTAATTCAATAGTTGAAATTTCAGTGTTTTTTATCCCAGCACCAGTTATTTCAATTTCTTCTATATTTTCTTGTTGTCCTTTTTCAATTTCTTCTTTGTTTTCTTCTTCATTTTCACAAAGGTTTTCTTCGCCTTTTGTGTTTTCCTCAAAAATCCATTCTCCTGAACAATATTGAGAAGTCTTGGCATTATTTTGAGCATCATAATCTAAAGAAGTTTCATCAATTAATTCTTCACCTTTGTATAAAAATATTTTTTCATCTTTATTATCTAACCATTGTTTTTTAAAAGTATAAACAAAATATTCTTCAAAACTTCCGCTCAATTCAATTTCCCCTCCATCTCCGTTGATTAATTTATATCCTGTCAAATCAATTTTATCCCAATGATAAAGTTCAACCCATTCATTTCCAGAATCATCTCCTTCAGGATTTAATTCAAATTCGTTAATTCTCAATGCAGAAACAAAACAAATGGAAAATACAATTAGTAAAAACACAACTTTTTTATTCATATTATAAAAAGATAAAATAAGTATTTAGGTTTTATTGTGATGCTTTGATACTTGCTCAGCTTTACCTCCCTTAAATTTGTCGCTCCTAAACTCGCGAATTGATAAATTTAATATTCTATCAAGTCTCGTATTATATAGTTTCTTAGTTGTAACTGAACCTTTAGTGTATTGATTTTTTCTTAAGCGAAAAACTTGACAAAGTCAGTTTTGAACATATTAATTTCTCTTAAAATTTTAGAAAAACTTAGTAAACTTTTCTTTAAAGTCTAAATATTCTATATTTGTTTTTCTTCCTTGTTTCAGGGCTTTTGCAATTAAGATTTTAGAAAAGATTTCATTTTTCAAATACCAAGCACATTTTTCTTTTTCTACTTTTGAAAGAGTTCCGTTTAGTTTAGATTCAACACCAATAACTTCATAATTTTTATCTAGTTTTTTAAACGCAATAAAATCTGGAAAACCTGTTCCAACAACAAGCATTTTTTTAAAAGGATTATATTTTCTTTTTGCTTTCACGATTTTGTTTTCTTCTAAATCAACATTGTTTGTCCACTTATCCATAATCCATCCTTGTGATTCAAGTTCTGTTCTTACTTTTAATTCAAATTTTGCACCTTGTGCCCGAGATTGTTTTCCTTTTTTAATTTCAGATTTTTTCTTAGAAACAGGAAGACCTTTTTCCCACGACGTTTCATATTCTTCACTATTTGCTTTTTCTATTTCTTTCATAATTTTTTCTTTATGTTCTTTTTTGATTCTTTGCATGAAAAAATAAATTATTAGAACTATTTAAAATTACGTTCGCTTTGCTCACTATTAGTTGGTTCAGTTTCAGACCATATTAAGAAAATTCACTAAAAAGAAAGTGCAAATATTCTCTCCAACAAAAGATTACAAGTTATTTATTAATAATTTTGAATCAACTCTCGCGTCAGCGAGCTATTTCTTCACAAATCTCTTGCTTGTAACGTTCGTCTTTTATTTGCTTGAGCTCGTTTTATTGCATCGACTAAAACGTCTTCGACTTTTCGTTCAAGTGCAGTTTCAACTTCATCTGCAACACTTGAAATAGAGTTTTCTTTATCAAGCTCTTTTACAACTTTTCGAATATTTGATTTTATTATTAGGGGCATTTTTAAAATGTGTGTGTAACAACCTCTTTTATATTCCAAAACTTTTTAGTTATTTCAATAGCCTTTTTTTCAGAAAATTTTTTGCAAGTATAAATTACCATTGAAAGGAATTTCTCCTTTGTCCAAGCTCCAATATAAATTCCCGAATCAATTAAAGGAACAAAACAATCATAACCAGAATTAATATCTTTTCCCATACCATCTGCACAATGAATTATCGGCTTTGCGTAAGTTCTTAATTTTAATTCTTGAGTAAGTTTATCATAGAATTTTTTAATTATTTTTTCATTAACTTTAATATTATAAAAACTTTCTATAAGTAATCTTTGCCTTGTTATTTTTGGAGCTAAATTTTTCATTTTATTTTTATTCAGGTTTCATTAAGATGCTCCCTTTTTCTTTTCCTTTCCTTGTATTTCCTCGTTCGGTCGCATCAAAGGGAAAATCTGACACCCCCTCATTGTTTTATTCATTAAAAATGAGAAAAATCTTTCTGAAACACCAAAACCGCAAGTTGGAGGCATTCCGTATTTTAGCGCTTCTACAAATTCTTTGTCATGGTCCATTGCTTCTTCATCGCCAGAATCTTTTTGTTTGCCCTGTTCTTTAAATCTTTCTTCTTGATCTATAGGATCATTTAATTCAGAATATCCATTTCCCATTTCACTTCCTGCAATTATAATTTGAAACTGCTGAACTTTTTTATTATCTTTTAAATCTCTTTTTGCTAAAGGAGAAACTTCTACAGGTTGACCCACTAAAAATCCAGGTCCAGAAAGTTTTTCCCTACAATACTTCCAAAGAACATCTACAAGTCTCCATTTGTCAACATTAGGATCAAACTCTAATTTAAGTTCTTCTAATCTTTTTTCAATATCTTTTTTTAAAGCAGAATAAATATCAATCTTTGTATATTTTTTTATAATTGATTCATAATCATAAATTTCCCATTTTTTACTCAAATCAACTTCATAACCTCGCGTTTTGAATTTCATAGTTCCTAAAACTTCTTTTGCAATTTTTCTATACATCTCTTGAACAAGTTTCATTCCATCTTCGTTGTTTGCATATGCCCAATAAAATTCCATCTGAGTATAATCTTGTAAATGTTCTGTGTCCATTCCTTCGTTTCTAAATTGCCTTCCAATTTCAAAAGTTTTTTCAAAACCAGCAACCATTAATTTTTTCTGCCAAAGTTCTCCCATAGAAATTCTTAAATAAACATCAAGGTCTAATGCGTTTTGGTGGGTTTTAAATGGCGTTGCAGAAGCTCCTCCTGCAGAAGTTTCTAAAACTGGTGTTTCAACTTCAGTAAATCCTTTTTCTTTTAAAAAATTTCTAATTGATTCCCAGAATTTTTCTTTTTTCAAAAACAAATCTTGAACTTCAGGATTCATTAAAATATCTAAATATCTTTTTCTAAGTTTTTCTTCTTCATCTTTTATTCCATACCATTTTTCAGGCAAGGGAAGAACTGATTTTGTTAAAATAATTACTTTTTCAACTAAGATAGAAATTTCTCCTGTTTTTGTTTTAATTATTTTTCCATTAATTCCAACAAAATCTCCAACATCTAAATATTTTTTAAAAAATTCAATTGTTTTTGCTGGAGTTTTTTCCTCTTGTAAAACAAGTTGGATTTTCCCAAATTGGTCTTTTATTTCTGAAAAAATTAATTTTCCCATTATTCTTTTCGCCATCAATCTTCCAGCAGTTTGCACAGAACTATTTATCTTTAATTTTAAACATTCCCCACAAGTCTGTTTTTTGTCAAATTTACAAGGATAAGGGTCAATGCCATTTTCTCTTAATTCCTTAAGCTTTCTTAATCTTTCATTTATTATTTGTTGTTCTCTTCCCATTTTGTTATATATCTTTTGAATTTATAAATTATATGTGTAATACCTTAAACGTTTTGAAGTCTTGGAATCTTTCTTCTTTGGTTTCAATTTTTTTAATCTGGGAATGTTTTGGTCCCTTTTTACAAAGTTCAATCATCTTGTTTACATCTTCTGAATTTCCTTCAAGAAAAATTTCAATTCTGCCATCTTCTAAATTTCTAACAAAACCTTTAACATTATGTCGTTCTGCATTTTCTTTTACAAACCCTCGAAAAAAAATTCCTTGAACAGTTCCGGTAATATAAAGTCGTATTGATTTCTTCATATTAAATTAATGAAAAATAGATTATTAAATATTTTGTTAGTTAAAATGTACCTTTATTATAGATTTCTATAATCCAATTCATTGTTCACAACTGCAACTGTTTGAGATGCAAAATACATTTTGTTCCCAATTGAAACAGGAGTTGAAATTGATTTTAGTCGTTTGAGTTCTTTTTTTGGAAAACCATTTTGATCTCCTAAAACAAAAACGCAGTTTGTTGGAATGTCTGCTTTTCGGATGTCTGCACCTCGTTTATCTAATAAAAATATTTCATTTTCTTTTGCAAGCCCTTCAACAACTTTCAAAAAACTTTTCTTTTCAACAAAACAGCCTGGGAAAACTTCTGTTTTTTCTCCTTCTCTATATTTGTAAAGAATTTTTTTAAGCAAAGTCGCGATATCTTTTTTGTTTAAATCAATTCGTCCTTCTTTTTCATCTTCAGGCAAACCTTCTGATTTTTTCACAGAAATTTCAATGTGTTTTGGAGGGTCTGGCATTCCATAAAAAATAAAGTGGAATTTCACATCTTCCCGAACACCATGGGATAAAAAAATTCCTTGAATAAAACTATGAATTGCAATATCCATTCTTCCAGCTTTCATCAAGTCTCCATGCGAAAGAGCTTTGCCTGAAGTAACTGCATTTGTTGAAAAATATACAAAGTGTTTCATGCCAGAAGAAAAGAATTAAAAGTTATAAGCTTATTGTTTAATCTCTTGCATAACAAGTTTAGATTTGCCATTTTATTATTTCCTATTCATACCTAAAAAATCTGTTATAATCTTTATGATTGAAAATATTCAAAACAAAAACCAAAATTTCAATTCGGTTTCCTTCAATTGTATAAATCATTCGCCAATAATTTGAAAGTTCAACTCGATAAAGATTTTGTATGCCCTGTTTCTTTAGTTCTTTTGGAATTTTGTCTTTTGAAATCGGTTCCCCAAACTGCGGATTTTCTTTTAGAATTTTTTTAATTCTTTCAAACGAATTAATTATACTTTGTGATTCTTTATCTTTTCTTTGCTTTAATTTTAAAAATGCTTTTTGGCTTTGTCCTCTCATAAAAATTCTAACTTCTTTTCCACAAAACATCTAAACCTCCAAAGAATTTTCCATCATTTTTTTAAGATGTTCTGGCGTTGAATAAATCCATTGAATTCCTCTCGGTCCGTAAATAATTTTGCCACTTTTCCAAAGATATTCAAGAATAACTTTTAATGTTTGATGCATAATTTGTCTGGGTAATTTTCCTTTTAATTCAGAAAATTTAATTGGCACATCTCGATGGCTTTCTAAAAAATCTTCAACCATAAGAACTGTGTTTAAATTTGGGTATCGGAATATTTTTGTTCCTTCATTCTCAAATATTTCTGTTTTTGTAATTTTTAATTGTGGCATTTTATATCAACTGATATCAATAAGGTATCTTAGTATATAAATATTTCTATTGTTTAATCTCTTGCATAACAAATTTAGATTTAGCAAAACTATGACCATCCACAACTTCATACATTCCAACAAATTTATTTCCGCAAAATACAGAAATAATTTCCCCTGCTTTTCTTTTTTCTTCTTTTACTAAATCTTCTTTCTGAATATTTTTTCCCGTAAAAATTTGTTTCAAATTATCTGCTTTTATTTCAACAACAGGATAAATTTTTTTAATTGCAGTTTCAGCAGGAACAATTATTTTTTCAAGTTCTTTTTCATCTTCGCACGCTTTTTCAAAATCATAAAGATTAATTGAGTTTTTTTCTGAAAAAATTCCTGCATTAATT
>Ga0268276_1002175_pt1 | contig 17309 bp, 16 predicted proteins | sample saktaG_4_FD_190145 | JGI IMG/M metagenome (GOLD analysis project Ga0268276, IMG submission 190145) | Saline water microbial communities from Sakinaw Lake, British Columbia, Canada - sak_2010_1_5_45m | ecosystem: Environmental > Aquatic > Non-marine Saline and Alkaline > Saline ...
CACCAACCAGCACAATTTCGTCAACGCTGCTTTTGGACATTTTTGAATCTCTGAGAACGCGGTCAACGGGGTCAATAGTAGAACGAAACAAATCCATGCACAGCTCTTCAAATTTGGCTCGTGTAATCTTGGTCATAAAGTCGGTTCCATCAAACAACGAATCCACCTCAATTGTGGTTTCTGCAGACGCTGAAAGGGTTCGCTTGGCGCGCTCGCACGCAGTGCGCAATCTACGCAAAGCCCGGTTATTACCGGTCGGATCCTTCTTGGTCTTGCGCTTGAATTCTTGAACACACCAATTTACAAGCCGGTTATCGAAATCCTCACCACCCAAGTGCGTGTCTCCTGCCGTCGCTTTTACCTCGAAAATTCCATCGTCAATTGTTAAAAGCGACACGTCAAATGTGCCTCCACCCAAATCAAAAATTAAAATATTGCTCTCACCCTTTCCTTTTTTATCAAGACCGTACGCAATTGCCGCCGCAGTTGGCTCGTTGATAATGCGCAACACATTCAGCCCCGCAATCGCACCCGCATCCTTTGTGGCTTGGCGCTGCCCATCATTAAAATAAGCCGGAACCGTAATCACAGCTTCCGTAACCGTCGAGCCCAAATAGCTCTCCGCAATTTCCTTCATCTTGATTAAAACCATTGCGGAGATTTCCTCTGGAGAAAATGTCTTTTGTTCTCCTTTGAACTCCACCTGAATGTGTGGCTTACCTCCATCCTTTGCAACCACCTTGAATGACCAATGCTTCATATCACTCTGAATGCTGGCATCATCAATTTTTCTACCGATGAGACGCTTTGCGTCGAAAATAGTATTCTCTGGATTCATGGATACCTGATTTTTCGCAGCGTCTCCAATAAGACGCTCGCTATCTGTAAATGCAACATATGACGGCGTTGTCCTATTTCCCTGATCATTTGCAATAATTTCCACGCGCTCGTTCTGCCAAACGCCCACGCACGAGTACGTGGTTCCCAAATCAATTCCGATTGCTTTTGTCATTTTGTATTCTATCTGTCTAGATGATGATTATATATCTGCATATTGCTTTATATTCTTTACTATAAATAAATAATTAAATTCACAATTTCATAATTTAATTATTATTTTTTATTGGACAAACCCAAACCTTCATTCATCAAGACCAATGTCATCCTCGTTGTCAAGATTAAGAGCCTGATTTTCAGTAAGACGCGACAATCCATGATCCGTATTCTTGTCAATGACCACATTCTCTGTATCAAACATTTGTTTGCGGATGTCATCAAGTGTTACATTTTCCGACTCCTCTTCTTCATCTTCGCCTGCATCAGCATCACCATCATCGGCCGACAGATTTTTCACGCTTACGAGTTCACCTTTGGAATTGATGGTTTGGGTAAGTTTATTCCCAGATTTCTCCGCATTCTTTTTGTTTTCCTCGATTGCCTTTTCTTTAGCCTCTTTTACGCGCTTATCAAATTCCTTTTTGGCATTATCCTCATTCTTTTTCTTTTCCGACATCAGCTGATTGAGCGTTTCTTCCATGTATTCGACGCGACCGGTCTTATACGCATCCGGATGAAACGGAACCCACATTCCCACCGGACCCACGTACACATCATGGTTGGGGTCAACTTCGCGAAGCAGCTTGCAGCGCATCTCGGCTTCCTTCTGCGATGCAAAAACGCCGCGAACTTTGATTCCTCTAACCGATGTTTGAAATTCGTGTTGTTCGCTGAATTCAATATCCAGTCTCTCCTCATAACTGTCTACAAAGGTTTTAAAATCATCATTCACATTGTATTTCATGATGGATTCATGCTCGGTTTTGAGAAAATCCTGGAAATCTTCATTTACCTTTTCAAATGTCAAATTATACTTGTAAGAAATAAAACTAACAAAATGAAGCATTACATCAACCGATTTTTTATAATTCCATTGCTTTAGAAACTCTTCAAAGAAAAAATGTTCTCTCTGTTTTATAATTTCTTCTGGACTTACAAATGACAAACAAGCAAATTTTTGACCAGAAATTGCTTTATCCTCTTCTAGTAAATCTACATAGTTCGTATTGTTTGTTCCATCTTTATTTTTCTTCAATTCAACTCCGCGCGGTTTCATTTTAGGATTTAGGAAAAGTTTTAATTATATATTATAATATTATATTACAAATCATATTTAAGTATTTTAAATAGTAAATATTATTATGAATAATATATCAAAATATTAATATTTACTATTTAAAATTAATATTTTAATATATTTTATTTTTTTTTCTGTTCATTTAATATAATATAAAATGTATAACAACGTTATTGATTTAGGCGAGCTTGTAAAACGCGCAATCAAATACTTGGTTGAAGGTATAATGGTTGCGATTGTTGCATATTCTATTCCCAAACAACGTCTGAAATTGGAAGAAGTGGGTCTCATTGCATTGTCTGCTGCAGCAACGTTTGCAATTTTGGACGTGTATGTTCCCAGCCTTGCCGTTTCTGCTCGGTCCGGTGCCGGTTTCGGAATCGGTGCCAACCTTGTTGGATTCCCCAGGTAAACAAATAATTTAATAATAATTTTATAACAAATTTGTAATAATAAAATAAAACTTATTGTGTGTTTGTTTATTTATGAATTAAATAAACAAATATAAAAGCAAAAGAGTATTATAACAAACCAACAACATCTTCCCAATTACAATGAATCAAGACAATATTTCTGATTATATGAATTATGACCGCGAGTATTTACGTAATAAAAAAAAACAAGTCAGAATTGTTAAATATACAGTTGAAATTGCAGATGGATTTTTTTCAGGTTTTACAAGAATAATAGAAATGGACATTGGAATATTTGATTGCATTTTAAATTCACAAGAAGTATTCAAAGTATTAAATAATTATATATGTAATCACTTGTATTTCAAGTTGCTGTTTGTTTTAAGTAAAGAAAAATTAAGTTCTCAGTTGTATGAATTGAACAAAATAAAAAATAAAATGTCAATTGATGAAGCGTTGTATAATTCTGAGAGTACTGAATTTATTAATAATAAAAAAATATTAATTCGTATAAAAAAATAATTTTGTTTTTTTTCTTTTTTTTATGTCTTGTATTTTTTTTTGGTTAAGATAATTGATTTGGGTGTTGTTGTTGGTTTTGTTGTTAGGTGTGGCGGAAATTTGCGGCAATGTTTTCTTCTTGCATGACTTCGTGCGTAATGTCGGCAAACACACGTCTTGCTCCAATGCGCGTAACCTGCACACGAGGACGAGGTTGTTGTTCTTGCTGCTGCACTCGAGCACGTTGAATCGTTTCGAGAAATGCGACAATGCGACGAGTAAACATCTCAGATGGCTCTACAAGGCTGATATACTGTTGTGCAAAATCGAGAAACTCGCCTAGATCTCGGCTTTCGGCAAATGTAGTTGGAGCTGGGTTGATGTTTTCCATTCGTCCGATGAGTATGTTTTCAACGGATGCTGCATGGGAAGTGACGGAAACGGGGGCGGCGGAGGGCATTTTTGATAATCCGGTAGAGAGCACTACATTTTATGAATATAATAATTAAGTTTTCAATTTATATTTTCACCAATGAAAAATATGCATATAAATTGAAATAGTTTAATGAAAACAAATAAAAATAAAAAAGTTTTATTTGTTTTTGTTTTTATTTTTATTTTTGTTTTTATTTGTTTCGTTTCAGACGCTTATACTCATTAATAAGCGAACTGGGCGCTGCTGGTGTCATGGTCGTAGAAGCGAAAGTTTTCTTCCATGTTGTTCCAGGTTGATTCGGCGGGGGGTGGCGTCGTGGTCGTGGTTTTCCAAATTGAATCTGTAAACGTGTTGTAAAGGATTTGAGAAGAACAATCAACTTCCCAGCCACCGCAGCCGCAAATGCAATCCTGGTATTTTTTTGTTGGTGCAGGTGCAGGTGCAAACGGTGCAGGTGCAAACGTGTAGGATGAAATCGGCGTTGTCGGGGTGCTGCAGGTTTCGAGACTTGCTTCGGCGCGAATCGTCTTTTTTTGGACATTTTGTTTTTGCGTGTAAGGAAGAACAACCCAATAAGAAGGGTCTGAATACACGATGCGCGCTTCACGCTGTGACTGAATTCTTTCGCGAAAATGCTTCGAAATGATGCCGGGAATCCAGAAGTGAATGTGCACAACTGCAAAACAGAAGTTTGCATCTGGGTGCTGGTATTCCACAAAATCAACACGCAAAACAACTGCAATGTCTTGGCATTCAAAAACACGCTTCACATATGACTCGTGCATTTGATTGCGGTGGACTCGGGGAATGTAGAGAGTAGTAAGCGAGTATGGAGTGTTGGCGGATGATGCGGATGCGGATGCCAACTTTGATTGTGCGGCCATATTGAACTTGTTGTTGATGTCGTCGGGTTGAAACTGATAAATGTAAAACAAGTAAAAAAGTTTTCAATTTATATTTTTGTCAGTGAAAAATATAAAATATATTGATGGGTTTTATGGATTTGATTTGATTTGATTTGATTTGATTTGATTTGATTTGATTTGATTTGATTTGATTTGATTTGATTTGATTTGATTTGATTTGACTTGATTTTGCAAAAAAAAACATAGTTTTTACACTGTAAAAAATATAAATTGAAGAATCAAAATATATTTCAATACTTATCAGTTTACGGACAAGGAACACACACGATAATAATATGGCGATGCCAATTTACTCGGCAAAATCAAGCGCCAACTACAGTGAAGACATTCATGGACTCTGGCGCGCCAATGCCAAAGAACGCGTGGCATACACGAATGACTTCCCTTCTCAATTACTTTGTGTAACAGAATTCACCGACAATTCACTCGGCAAGGGAAAAGCGACCAGGATCGAAATGACTTTTGATATTACTCACCCACATGCAGGCATACTTACTATCACGGACAACGGCGTCGGCATTCAAAAATTTACCGACCTCAATCGCTTCCTAAAATTCGGAAGCTCCAACTCTTCTGACAAATACCATCAATATGCATGGGGCAGATTTCGCGGTATGACATCAATGATGCCTGAATACGAAACAGCGAGATGGACTGCTACCTTCAAACTTTGTGGAAACCCTGATTCCCTGAGCCAAGTTTCTCAACCTTGGAGCACTTTCGAGAAAATGGGACAGTCTATCGTCGAGATCCCTGTTACCGATGAAAACTACAACATCGGTCTCCAAATGAAGATGCATTTTGACATGTCAATTTTCGGTGCTGATCACGCAAAACAATACTTGTCAAACCCTCAGAAGTTGTTTGACAAAACAAAAGAGCGTCTCACCACCAAATACGACCAGTCCGTTTTTGAACACACCGAATTCGTTCTGAGTGTCGTAAAGGATGACATGAACATCACTCAGAGCTCCAAGACACACAATTGGAAAACACTTGAAACGATGTTGTTTGAACTTTCTCAATCCTCCCCCGCAACATGCGAAATCGTGTACTCAAACTCAAACCCACTGAAATGGAAAAGTGTTGACGTCGTGCCAATAGAATACAATCTCAAACGCGATCACCCTGAACTTTCAAAAGAATTCCCCACTTTTGGTGTCCGTCGTCTAGGAACAGGTCGCGTTAACATCTCCAATGATGGACGTCTTATTGAGTCGCGTCACAGATACAAAATGGAAGGACGCAAAGCTGACCACAACGATCTCAATGGACAAATCGTTTTCCTACATTCGTATTCAGATTGTCCAGGCGGTGACTTCAAAGACCAACCAGAGCCATGCACGACGAAAGTTTCGATCGATGAGAATTGTGAAAATCTCAAAGGCATGTACGCAATGTTTCAAGCAGAAAAACAGCGTTTGAAGGAAGAGGCCGCCAGAGAAGAAGCAAGAAAAAAGAAAGAAAGAGAAGATGAAAGAAAAGCAAAAGCCAAAGAGGCAAAAACACAACAAGCACAACAACCGCAACAACCGCAACAACCGCAACAACCGCAACAACCGCAACAACCGCAACAAGCGCAAGCAGGAGGAGGAGCAGCAGCAGAACTGCCTCTGCCTCTTTCACCACTTCAAATTCCGACACCAGCACCAAGCGCCAAACAAAAACTTGTTATCCGCAAACCAAAACAACAAGCCATGCCCCAAACACCATCACCTCTTGCATCGCCATCACTTCCATTACTTATTGCAATTTCGCATTCACAATCACTACTCCCCCTTGAACTATCACAACGTGATGATGCCACCACCACATCATCATCATCGTCTTCTCCCAGCCATGAACTATTCAGTTCACCCGAAAACCAAGCAGCATTCAAAGTCAAACTTCAAGAAGCAATGGAATTCATTTCACCCGAAAACCAAGCAGCATTCAAGGTCAAATTTCAAGAAACATTCGGAGTAAGCATCTAAGGGTGAGTAAGCATTTAAGGTAAGTCGCACAAAACAAAAACCATAAAAAACTATAAAACCACAAAACTTTTTTTTATTGATTCCACTTTTTTGTACTTATATCGTGTAAGAGTAAATCACAACCTCCCAATCATAATCAGCCAATCCCCCCCTGTGATATATTGTGGGTATTTTGTTCTTATTCAAAAATTCAACCTGCTTAAACCGAAATCTTGAAATTTCATAATATATTGAATTCTCATTTTCTGTTAATTCCATACAAATCATATCATTATCTATATATAAATCTTTTCTGTTGTACATTTCACTTACATTTGGAATGCAGTAATCTATGCGATATCTTTTTTCATCAGCATCTGTTGAAGGAATTTTATAAAAATGGGTAATCCGACGACAAATATATTTTTCTAAAAATAAATACTTATCTAAATCAATTAGTTTGATGAGTTTGCCTTTATAAAACCGATATCTCTTGATAATTTTTGTGTAAATATATAACATGATATCATCCGGTAATTTATCAATTATTTCCATTTTATTAAATAAACTTCTATTTTGTATTTAATACTAAATAGAATAATAAGTTTTTATAATCATTCATGTTATTATCATTTATGTGTTCAAGCTCCGCCTCTAACTAGAATGGATTTTATGAGTGATTTTTTTTTGATTTATTTTTTTTGATTTGTTTTTTTTTTGATTTGTTTTTTTTTGTACCACCGCCATCAAAAGTTGGAGTTTCGAAAGTCATAGTTGCAAGTAAATCGGGCCATTCTCTTTCAGGTATGTAAGTTTGTAATAGTCTCACTGCATTATGTCGAATTGTCTCTATTTTTGTATTCATGTCCCCTATTTGTTGTGGTATTATTTGACACAATTTTAATATAAAAAGACACATATAAACTACATAATCCTTTATATTTTCATAGGGATTTGCCATTTGAAATTCATAATATGACGCGGGTGGTCCAATTAATACAAAACCATCATAGACCACATCATCCTCATAAGGTACACGGCGTTTTGTATCTCTTATTGATTTTTTATTATTACTAAAGCAAAATATTTCAAATTTTTTACTTGTTTCTACATCTGTAACTCCTACAGAAGTGTGAAAAGCGGCACCAGCATCCTCCCAAGTGAAATCTTCACTCCTAGATGATAATGGTTTGTCGTCCCAAAGTTTTTTTTGGCCCGAAAGTCTTTTCAAACTTGTACTTAAACTCAGATGACTATCACCATCAAGACAAAAAGGTTCAAATTTACTACATACTACTCTTTGAGGTTTTTTAAACAAACCTCCTGGCGAATGCGTCGTTTCCCTACGAGATACCCATATATCTCGTTTATCACTAGGTAGGACCGATGGAGGTTCGTTTAAGTACTCAAAGTACTTAGTCGGTGTTTTGAATTTTTGTCTATCCAGTTGTGTATTAAAATCCACTAGAACATCACTACTAGGCGAGCTTTCACCATGCCAGTCTTTGCTGTCTTCACGTCTATTATTATATGGGTTAAATCCAGGAAGGGTTCCTGGATTCCCTGTCCCCCGAGACGGAAACCTCTTTTTCCACGCCCTCGCCCAGTCAGTTATCCACCTATTCGTAGAAACAGGGTCTCTGGTGGTAGTATCACCAAAAATACTAGTACGTTCCCAACGTAGTTGGATTAACAAATCAGTATCATCATCATTATAATGAAGTTTCAGATTGAAACTAATATTAGGAGTGTTTTTTTTATTTAAAAAACCACTTAATCTTAAACATGCAAGGCAATCTTTTTGCAAACGAATCGCCATATAAAGTTCTTTTTCCATGTGTTCAAACCTTTGGATTGGTACCAATGTTTCTGGTGGTTTAAATAAATCATCAATGCGTGGCGGCAGTGTTTTTTTTTTATCAAATACTTGGGCTTTTATCATTTGTCCAAGCTCGTTTCGTCGTTCCGATGGTAATAAGGCGGCGGCGGCGGCTCTACCAGGAGTTACAAGTCTATTCACTAAATAATCTTGGATGGTAGGCACAACAATCTGTTTTTTGTTTTTATCAATCTGTCTATATCCTTGTTGTGCTTGTCTTAACCATTTCGAAGCGGTCAAAGAGCCAAGCGAAGTATCGCGTTTAATCATCCCCTGAAATGCTGTTGCAGGTATTGCAGGCATAACCGGTTCATTTTTTTTTAACTCATCAAAATAATTTGGTTTACCAGAAGTATATAAAAAATAACCTGGTATTTCATTTTCAACTAGAACAATTAATGATTCTCGGTCATAACCTCTTATGCTTACAAAAAAATCAACTATTTCGGTTGCAAGTGTATGTTTTGATTTCAATTTTGTTGTTTCATTAACATCGTTAAAATAAAAATAATAATTAAAAAAGGAATAGAGCATCTCTTTATCTTGTTCGGACATAGAATATGACATCTTTTGAGATAATATTTATATATATATATACAAATATTATTATATATAATGGCTGACGTACATGTTATGTTCAAGCTCCACCTCTAAATAAAATGGGATTATAATATGGAAGAAAATCAAAACAATTGTTTCCGCTTGCATCTTTTCTGAATGTGAATCCGTCAGAACAACAGCCGTATTGAGATGAATCACATCCATAACGCGATTTGCTAAAATTATACATTCGATTTGTAGTCATTTGACCAGGTTTCATTAATTGGCTCATATATTCATCCATAGAACCTGTACCAAAACCAGACTCAATATCACCTGGATTTTCTATAACACACTCATCTTTGTTCCAATTTACGCCCTTGGTACACGGATATTCTTTACACTTTGTTGGGTCTATAATTTTTCCATTACTGTCTCGTTTGCAAACAGTATTACAATCTAAATTACTTGTTGTACATTTTTCTGTTGAGTCACATCCAAACATAAATTTCATCCCACCTTTAGCAGTATAGTTGATTCCGCAGAATCCATTTTTTTCATTGTTGCGCTTGTCCATGCGAGTGTCGGGATATTTGTCATTTGTTCCGGCAAGCGGTTGAGCATAACATACGGCTTTAGAACAATCGGGTTTGTCGGTGCTGTCGCCGCTTCCGGTGCCGCTACCGCTTCCGCTACCGCTTCCGCTACCGCTGCCGCTACCGCTTCCGCTACCGCTACCGCTACCGGTGCCAGTGCTGTCGTCAGTGCCGTCGCTGCCAGTGCCGCTGCCAGTGCCGGTGCTGTCGTCAGTGCCGTCGCTGCCGCCAGATTGATAACTCGATGGCGGTGGCAAAACCGGCGGGGTTCCGGGATCAGGACAAACACCTTTTGGACATGTTGCTTTGTCACAAGCCGAACAATCTCTATCATATTGACAATACGCTGTATCTTTTGTAATTCCACTTATGCATCTTTTCGGACAAATAAACGTTGGTGTTGTGAATGATTCTGGAAAAAATGTATTAGTTAAATTAAGCTCCGTAAATTTAGGCGTGTTTCCTTTCAGAACAATTTGTTTCGTTTTAAATAAACTTTCCAATGGAGTTTTATTGAATGGTGCGTCAAGAACAAACATAATGGTTACTGTTGTCTCTACACTTTGGTTATTATTATTCAAATTAAATTCCATTTGGTTCAGATACCTGCATGTAAATCTCTTTGTAGCCAGGTTATCAATGTCTAAAATTAATTTTTGCATTATGGTTGCAAGCGACTCACCCGTATAAACTCCAGGTGGTATAATAAGTGATATTGGTGTAGCAATTGGATTAATCTTGACATAAAAAGTATTATATCCGTCTTCTACGTTGTATCTTTTACAATTCCCATCCGTTTGAATTTTGTGTCCCCAACACCCCTTTGGACATGTGCCTGGTTCAAACCCCTCTCTAATTCCGAATAAACTATAATAAGACCCGTACAGTATAACTATAACGAGAATGCTAAATAATGCAAACTTTCCTAGTTTAATATCAAAATCTAATTTCATATTGACTATTATTAGTATTTATGAATATTATTATTTATAGTACGGTGATATAAAAACTATAGATAATAAAATAATATTAAAAAAGTAAAAAAGGTATACATTAACTCAAATAAGCATGATTTTCAAGGAAAAACGTAACTGTGCAAACTTTGCGTGTATGGGTTCTTCCGAAATGCATCTAGAATATCTGGCTGAATGCGCGCACAGTTGACAGATTCTTGATAGGACTGCGGATATTTCTCAATTTTGCCATACGTTTCAACACCTGGCGGGTTTGAATTTATAAAAACAGGATTGGGCACCCAGAGGTCACAGTTATCGTTGGTTCGTTTTGTGCAAATATTCTCAGTCGGGTTGAATAAACTAATATTTCCGCCAGGTGTAAAGTTTGTTGACATTTTATTTACATTGTTGTGTTGATTGCGTTGCGCCTCGTAAACTCCGACACCCTGATTTGTCGCACCTCCGCTTGCACCCATATATTGCACATTTGTCGTGTCGCGCTGGTTAAACGTGGCTTGTTGCGGATTAACTAAATAACCGCTTCCAGCAGTTTGCGCGTCCACGTTCAAGTGGTCGAATCCAATAAGTCCTTCCGTTGTTTCTTTAATGGTTGTGGGTGCGCGACTTGCGGGATTGTAAACAATGCCAGAAGAACCAGATGCCGGTTGAGCCTGACCGTACAAACGAATGTTTCCAATCGCATTTTCTTTGCGAGATGGCCGCAGAATGTCAAGCACCGGTGCAACGACGGCGCGCAGAGCGCCATAGATAATTCCGCCTTCAAAATTCTTTGTGGTGTTGCGATTGTTTGATAAAAGCTTATATCCGTCGCGACCGTAGTCATTCTCGCTAGGAGTGAAATTTTTACCACCAGTATGAACATTCGTCACATGTGTATTTTCGCCATATTCCAGTCGTTTCGCCTCTTCATAATTTTTAGGCGCGTACGTGTTTGTGCCCATAACGTTTGAATCCGGGCCATAATATTCAGACGTCGTGCACACACGCGATTGTGGCTTGTAAACTTCTTTTGCGCGAGCCGTTTGCGCCTTTTCAAGACCGGTGGTGGTTAACCAGCGGTCCGATGTATTCAAGTAGAATTTATCCGGTAAATATTTCTCCACCTTTCCATACGTTTCTGGAGTTGGTGCGCTTAAATTATTCCAGTTATAAGCTGGACCTTCGTGTGATTCAAGACCAAAAGTTATTTTGGGATTATTTGTGGTGCGGAGCTGGTCAACATTGCGGTCAACCCATTTATCGCGCGCTTCCATTCCCGAATTAAACCCATCGCTTCCTTTTGCCGTGTATCCTTGATCTAATCCTGGTCCCACATGGATTTCTTCCCACGGCTTGACATTCGCCATTTTATTTCCCGGCATGACACGAGACTGTATAAAATCACTAACGCTAGGCATTCCGTTTACATAATTAATGTCATTTTGAGGAGCAAATAGGGGAGCGCGTTCTTCCTTGCGTATTTTCTGAGAACCGGCACCGGAAAATGTGTCAAGAACTGACTCGGTTGCATTCGCGTCAACAGTTCTTCCTCTAATTTTTGCACCGAAGAACGGAACCATGTTGTTATGCTCAAATTTATTCTGGTTGATGGGTTCTCCGGTTAGCGAATACACTGTGTTTGGGCTGGTAAATCCTGGATTTTTTGTTGGGTTGGTATTTGGGTTATATGAATTTCCAAACTGGGTTGGATTTTTCAACACTTGTTTGCCTACACTTGCGTTGTAAAACTTATCAGTAACTGCATTCGGACGAGGGTATACATTCACATTTGATCCGGTGTCCGGCAACATGATCGGATAATTTGTCGTGGGAATATTTGTGTTTGGAAGAACATTTGGGTTATTTGCGCGGTTATTTGGATTATTAGAAGTGATAAACGACTCTTTCAAACTTTTTATTGAACCTGCATCATTTTTTTTATTTTGATTTGATACTAAATACATTCCTCCTAATGCAACAATTGGGATTGCTAATTCCATTTTTATGATATATTTTTATATTATATATTTATTTACTATATATATGTAATATAATTTTACTCTATTATTTTATTTCTTATTTCTATTTTAAATAAAATAAATAAATATAAATAGGTGATAGATAATAGTTTTTTTTATTTATCTGTAACATAAGTGTCATTTCTAACAAAATTCAAATACTTTAAACATCTGTATGTTGTCAATTCTACATCATTATACTTGACCACTTCTCCTCTTCGTTGAACTGAATAGCTTTCCAACTCTGTATATGTTGCGTTACTTTCATCATGAGTTGCATCATCATTTGCATCAGCTGCCCCTAAATTATAACAAAATAAAGAAATTCGAAAATTGGTTTTATTTGGTTGAAAATTCATCACTTCTTCTAAATAATCTACCAATTCATTAATATTATAAAATTTTGAATTAAATATTGTCTGTGGATTTATGTATTGTTTCCCAAAAACGCTGAAACTGTAACCATTGTGTCCAATAAAAAATGACCAGTTATCATATTCTTCGATGTGGAAAATAAGTCGCGGCATAATGTTGATATTGTTGGTATTTGTACTTGTACTTGTAACTAATAAGCAGAAATCATTTAATATGTTTTATTAAATCATTTCATCGAGTGTCAATTATTTGAGAAATGGTAAACACGGAATCTTCGTTACATAATTATTTTTTTCCAGAATGCGCGTGCTAAGATTATTTTGAAATGGGAAACACACATTTTCCTGAGGATTGAGCTGAGGATAATACCAGTTGGTTTGTTCTAAATCACGATATGTCCATGCAGGGTGAGTAACGCGAGATTGTTCAACAAACGACGGCTGTGCAGATGGATATGAAATCGGACTGCTATCAACGGCTGTTTTTAAATAATTGTTTTGGAGGCAATCTCTCGAGAGAGGCTGATTTAATCCCATTAAATTACTTTCTAAATTAATTGTATTTGTTCTTAAATTTGCACCCCATCCCTGAATTCGAATGCACGGGTCTTCAATATAATAAGGTTTATCTCCGTTACCCGGCATATTCAACATGTATCGTCCAGGATCAGTCGATTCTTGCAGCTGCTTGTTTATTCTGCAAGGGTCATCATGAAAACGAGTAAATGACATTTTATTTTTTTATATAATATTTATTTTAATAGTTATCAATATTATAATATTATATTATTTATTTTAAATATAATATTTAAACATGTATTAAATACATCATGTGGAATTAAAATAATAGACCGTTATATAAAATGAATCACGAAAGACAGCAGAGAAATATCCAAATCAAAATAAATTCAAATTGGATTCCGGCGACAGATGAAATGGAAGAAATGCGAAATTTGAAAATGGTATATACGCAATACAAAAATAAACCGACATATCATCCAGAATTACCGCACAGTCAAGATGGTATAAAAATATATAGAGATGATAATAATCATTATAATCCAACCTATGCATTGCACGATCAAGGTGTTCGCCTTTCAATTCCAGTTCCAATTATAGACATGGATGATGTAAAGGTTTTTTTAACAGACCTTCCAAATTCAAACTGGGTGAAAGCGAGAGATTATCAAGCATGGGCATATCGCGACTTTATATACGACCCGAATCGTGCGCCAATTAAATACTATGCTTCTCGGTATTCATCTCATTTGGTTTTTCAAACGAGCAACTACAGAGAGGTTACCACAATCGAGCTCGACGGATTGCCTCCAAATATTGTATTCAAAATTTCAAGAAATGAAAATGGAAGCGTGTATTACGAAAGAAATGACAGTCGAGCAACACGAGTGAGAATTTGTGACAACGAATCTGCTCGGTCCGGTTATTTGGGTTATTATCGGCGAATGACGGATGTTGGTGATTTTATTATATCGGCGCCGCCACCACCGCCAGTGGCACCACCACCACTAGACCCATACGGACCAAATTATCAAGATTTTGCGGCATTTTTACATCAGCCACACTCACACGGGGGGAGCGCCAATAACAAGTTACCGCTTCCGTTTGGAGCAAGAAGCATTGAGACAAATGTTGAAGAAGAACAATGCATCTTGTGTTTTAAAAATAAGTCAACTTTGAAAATAAATCCGTGTGGACATAAAATAATATGTCCTGAATGTTACACAAGGTTGGAAAAGCCCGAATGTCCAATGTGCAGAGGGCAAATACAATCGTTGCAATGTGACAACTCACAATTATAATCCAAATTGACTGAAGTCAGACATTACAGGCTGTGGTAAATATGAATCATTTTGTCCAGAATAATTTGGGACTTTTTTACATTCAAATGCTGGTTCCGGACACCTTGCGCACGGCGGGCATGGCGGGCATTTTTTTTCTGTCGGACAAGTTGTTACGGCAGGGCACGCAGGACATACGGGAGGAACAATTTCAGATTTTAACATGTACAAGTGTTCACTTCCTGGTGCTATTTGAGAACCTGAAACGTTTTTGGACCTGTTTTTACCAGCTGTCAACATGTTATTCATTACAACATTTGGATACTTATTCAAATTTCCATAACTGTTAAGATTATTATCTTCGTCGTCGTCATCATGGTAACCTTCTAATTTTTTATCTTTAGAAAGTTTTGAATTAGAATATGCCACAGTGTCTCTATGTAAATCATCATGAAACTCGTCATAATTTTTATATGTGTCTTTTCCTCCTCTTCGTGCAGTCAACACTTTGGATGAAGGGTCTGAGTTTACATTAGTTTTAACATCGTTTTCATAACCTTCGCGCATAAAACTTCCTAAACACGAAGAACATATCAGCGCCAGCAGTAATATTATGAATATATGAATTTTATCAAGGTTCATTACGAGAGATTATATATAATATGACGTATATAAATATATATATATAAATATAAATATCTATTGTAAAAAAAATATTAAATTATTATTTAATATTTTTCTACAGTATTTTATCTATAAATGTGAATTTTTTCATTTGATTTAATTAATTTATTTATAAAATTTCATTTTTGAACTTTATAAAAAATTGATAATTTATTACAGACAAGTGTCTACAATCAATTACAACAATTACTGCAATGCGCGTAATTTGCTTCGACACAGAAACCACAGGACTGCCTGAATATAGAAATACATCCATTTATGACACTGCAAAGTGGCCGCACATTGTTCAATTAAGTTTCATGGTGTACGATGATGAAGCGGGTGAAATAGTTGAAGAATACGATGAAATTATAAAAATTGATGAAAGCGTTTGTCTAACTCCTAAAAGTGTTGAAATACACGGAATATCTAGAGATGTTATTTCCGATCGCGGTGTGCCAATAGTTGATGCGCTGCTTGCGTTTAAGCGCGCATTGAACTCGTGCGAGTGCTGCGTTGGTCACAATATTTCATTCGACAAGCGACTTCTCATTGTTGAGGCGATTCGTAACAAGGGTTTTGATTCTGGTGACAATTCGTACGTGCAATTTCAGTTCAAAAATGAATTTTGTACAATGCTAAAGTCCGTTGAAATATGTAAAATTGAAAAATTACGTGGTGATGGAACAGTCTATTTTAAATATCCGACGCTTTTAGAACTGCACAACCATTTGTTCAAGAAGATTCCTAATAACGCGCACAATTCCAAAGTTGACGTATTGATTTGTCTTCGTTGTTATTGCAAATTGGCGCACAATCAAGATTTGTCTATAGATAGCAGACAGTTTCGAAGAATGTACAGAGAAAACTGCGCATAAATACATTTATTATAAGCTTCTTTTCATTATTCACATGAAATTATTTTATTATTTTATTATTTATTGTTTTTTTTAATTATTAAATTGAATTATGAATTGTTTATTTTTTCATCTAATAAACAAACAATTCATTCATTGCGGGAAAATGGAGCCAGTGCCAAATCGAGAATTTTTACTCGACTATATCAACAGTCACAATATAATGAACAGTCGCAATATAATCAATGATTACAATGATTATAATATATTAAATAACTTGGTGCGGAACAGAGCGGAAAGAGAAAATATTGATTTGATTCATAATATTTACATAAACCATTTGAACAACAACTATATTTACAATCATGGGCAAGCGGCAGCGGCAGAAGCTGTTGAACCCGTCGTAGTCGCTTCAGCTTTGTCAACATTTGAAAGACTTAATCTAGATGTATCTCTTGTATCTCTTGTGTCTCAAGAAGAAAATCAGGATAGCGAAGACACTTGGCTTTGTTCAATATGTTGTGAGAATTCAGAAGAAGAAGAAATAAAAGAAGAAAGGGTTATAACAAAATGTAACCATACTTTTCATTCAAAATGTTTGAAAAAATGGGCCGTACAGAAGACAACATGCCCCATGTGCAGAGCTTCATTAAAAAAAAATTAGCACCAGATGGTTTTTTCAACTAAAGGGGAAGACGCTTCTTCAACGGCAGCAGGAGCTTCTTCAACGGCAGCAGGAGCTTCTTCAACAGGAGCAGGAGCTTCAACAGGAACTTCTTCTACTACAGCAGCTTCAACAGGAACTTCTTCTACTACAGCAGCTTCTTCAACAGGAGCAGGAGCTTCTTCTACAGGAGCAGGAGCTTCTTCTACTACAGGAGCTTCTTCTACTACAGGAGCTTCTTCTACTACAGGAACTTCTTCTACAGGAGCAGGAGTTTCTTCAACGGCAGCAGGAGCTTCTTCTACAGGAGCAGGAGCTTCTTCAACGACAGCAGGAGCTTCTTCTACAGGAGCTTCTTCAACGGCAGCAGGAGTTTCTTCAACGGCAGCAGGAGCTTCTTCAACGGCAGCAGGAGCTTCTTCAACGGCAGCAGGAGCTTCTTCTACAGGAGCAGGAGCTTCTTCTACAGGAGCTTCTTCAACGGCAACAGGAGTTTCTTCAACGGCAGCAGGAGCTTCTTCTACAGGAGCAGGAGCTTCTTCAACGGCAGCAGGAGTTTCTTCAACGGCAGCAGGAGCTTCAAGAGGAGCTTCTTCAACGG
>Ga0268276_1002176_pt1 | contig 17308 bp, 14 predicted proteins | sample saktaG_4_FD_190145 | JGI IMG/M metagenome (GOLD analysis project Ga0268276, IMG submission 190145) | Saline water microbial communities from Sakinaw Lake, British Columbia, Canada - sak_2010_1_5_45m | ecosystem: Environmental > Aquatic > Non-marine Saline and Alkaline > Saline ...
AATTATGAAAACTCTAACGGAAAACAAATGAAAATTCAAACTGAAAATGGATTTAGATTTCAAGTAGAAGGGGTAGAGGCTAAATCCTCTATGGTAATGTCTCAAGAACAAGTGCAAAATAGAACAATGTTAAAAGCTAAACTTTCAAACGGAAGAGACGCGGAGATCAAAGTTATGCCGAATACAGCCTCGGAAACAGCAATTGAAAGATTGAGGTTAAAGAGTTGTAACTCAGAAAACAATTGCTCAATAGAATTAAAAGAAGTTGGGAATGGAGAGCAGATGAAAATAGCTTACGAAGTGAAAGTTCAAAAGGAATCAAGAATTTTAGGAATGTTTAAAGCAAAAATGCAAGTTCAAGCTCAAATTAATGCAGAGAATGGAGAAGTTATACAATCTAAGAAACCTTGGTGGGCTTTTTTGGCTACTGAATAAAAATAATTATTTCTTTATACATGCTTCTACAAATCCATAAAATAAGGGAGCAGGCTTTATTAAGGAACTTTTAAATTCAGGATGCGCCTGAGTCGCAACGAAAAAAGGGTGATCTTTCAATTCAATAAATTCTACAAGTTTCCCGTCGGGACTAATCCCAGAAATAATCAAACCACTTTCCTGGAGTGTTTTGTGGTAATCTGGATTTACTTCATATCTATGCCTATGCCTTTCTGAAACTTTTTCAGAATTATACAAAGAACAAACCCTACTATCTTTTTTAATCAAGGCTTCATATCCCCCAAGCCTCATTGTCCCACCTAAGTCAACAACATTTTTTTGTGCATCCATTAGTGTAATAACTTTATTAGTAGTTCCTGGATTCATCTCAGTTGAGTTTGAATCAGCTAGTCCACAAACATTTCTAGTATATTCTACGACAGCTGCCTGTAATCCGAGGCAAATCCCCAAAAACGGAATTTTATTTTCTCTTAAATATTTTATAACTTCTATTTTTCCTTCCCACCCACGATTTCCAAATCCCCCAGGAATAATTATCCCATCAAATTTCTTTAATGCTTCAGAAGAAGTAATCTCTTTCTCTATTTTTTCGCTATCAACAAATTCAATTTCTGTATGTACGTTAAGATTAGCCGCAGAATGTCTTATAGCCTCAACGACACTGGCATATGAGTCTCCAAGCTTAGTATATTTACCACAAATAGCAATCCTAACTATTTTCTTAGAGCCAATCTCAACCATCCTATTTGCAAGCTCATTCCAAGAATCACCGTCTTTAGAACCCAATTTTACCCCGAGCTTTTTCTCCACAACTTCGACGAAACCCTGCTTTTCAAGTTCTCCAGGAACTAAATAAACAGAAGGAACATCAATTGCGGTTATAACTGCATTTTTATCTACATTACAGAACATGGCTACTTTATTTTTTATTTTATCCGTTAAGTATTCAGAGCATCTGCATGCAACTACATCTGGCCAAATTCCAATCTGATTTAGAGACCTTACACTAAGCTGTGTCGGCTTTGACTTTTGTTCATTTACACCAGTAGGAATTGGAACATAGGATAAGTGAACAAACATTATATTTTCTTTACCTTCTTCCCATGCCAGCTGCCTAACTGCTTCAAGATAAAGCGCATTTTCTAAATCTCCAACGGTCCCACCTATTTCTATCATTAATATATCACATTTTTCATCTTTCGCTATTTGGCGGAATCTGTTCTTTATTTCATCTGTAACATGCGGAACAAATTGAACATCGCTTCCAAGATATTCACCCCTTCTCTCTTTCTCTATAATTGATTTGAATATCTTCCCCATGGTCAAGTTCCATTCACCCCTCGCTGTAACATTCATATATCTCTCATAATGTCCGAAATCCATATCGCATTCCGTCCCATCATCTAAAACAAAAACCTCGCCGTGGACAACTGGATTCATCGTCCCAGGATCAACATTCAGATAACCGTCACATTTTACCGCAGCACATTTATAGTTAGAAGAAAACAGTTTACCGATAGAAGCCGCTAGCACACCTTTTCCTAATCCGGATATAACTCCGCCCGTTACTATAATATATTTAGTCATAACGTAAATTAGGATAAAGATTTCTGTTTAAAAAAATTATCAATATATAAAATATATATTAGAGACGAAAGGTTATTAAATGCACAGAAACTTTGCTATTCTATACCCCTAAAGTATCTTTTTTATGTCGTCTATAGTTTTTGCCTTAGACAATAAATTTCTTTTTTCTCGAGCGCCATCTACTCCTTTCGTAAAATTTATTGCCTGATATTTTATTTGTCTAAAGAATAATTTATATTTAAGAGCCAATTTAATATAGCCAGAGAATTTTGTTTTATTCTGTTTCCCATTTAACAAAGAAAAAATACCAGGATTACCTATAGCTTCTCGTCCCACCATCACAAAATCAAACGTTTCTAGTAATTTTTTTGCGTTTTTCTCATTTACATTTCCAGAGTAAATTATTGGTAGTTTTATTTCTCTTTTTATTTTCAAAGCAAATTCCAAATCTGGTTCCCCAGAATATCCTTGCTTTTGAGTTCTTGGATGAATTCCAATCGCATCAACATATTTACTAGCCATTTTTGCGATCTGCATAGCTCTCTCAGACTTTCGTAGCTTGATTGTAATAGGCTTTTTTGTGCTTTTTCGCATTACTTTAAGTATTTCTTCTATAGTCTCAATATCATCGTGTAAAAATGATCCAAACCCCATTTTTTCTGCCAAAACAGAAGGACAACCAAGATTAAAATCAAACAAAACTACTTCTTTTTCATATTTCTTAATAAATTCCTTAATTCCTTTCGTATTTGTACAAAATATTTGTATTGCCGGTTTATCGTCTAAAAATACTTTCTGTTTACTTAATGGATTTATCATTCCAGTATAAGTTAATCCGCATCCGGCTTTTTTGCACAATAGCCGAAATGCTATATCATTTGGTTCAAGCATTGGCGCAAGAAAGAATCTGTTTTTAGGCTTAAAATTACCTATTTTATACTTTAATTCCATATTTTTGCGCAAGAGCCATTAATTCTTCCCTGCTGATAGAACCATTTATGATACTCTCATTTATTTTACCAGAGCTATCACAGTATAATTTCACATTAGTAGCGAACACTCTCTGAAAATCCTCTTTAAATTCCGGCAATGTTTCACATTTTATAGGAATTGTTCCCACTTTTCCAATTACTAAATTTAAAACAGGATTCTTACACGCGATAACAGCTTCTTTTTCTATTTTTTGCATACTCTCCTCGATTTCTGCAATCTTAGTACAATCTTTCTGTTCAGCCATAAGACGTGAACTAATTTCAATTTTAGATCCCTCCTCTGTAATAACCCTTACAACTCTAGACGCCTGATATGCGCTAACGCCAATTATAACAACCAGAACAAGAAGGATTATTCCGACAACCATCAATATTTTTAAAAAAACAGAACCAGACTTATTCATTTAAATCTCCAGATTATATTCAAAAACTTTATCATAGGGTATGTATAACTCACAAGTTTCTTTTACAGAAAGCCCTTCCATAATCTTTCTAAACAATCTAATTGAATTACCATGAGCAGAAATGGCAACATTAACTTTATTTTTCTTCATGTAGCCCTTTAAAAATTTAATAAATTCCCCGACACGCTTCTCTACGTCTTTAAAAGACTCTCCCTTGGGTGGCTTAATATCCCAACTTCTATGCCATAAATCATATTTTTCAATTCCAGATTTTTGAACAACTTCTAAATGAGTTTTCCCGTTTAAATTACCATAATTTCTTTCAACCATTCTGTCATCTATAAATACATGCAAACACTCAGGGTGTAGGGCTATAACTTCTTTTAATGTATTTTTAGAACGCGAGAGAGAAGTGTGAAATGCAACTTGAAATTTCTTATCCTTCAATCTCTCTGTAACAATTTTTGCGTCTTCAACTCCAGGTTTAGACAGTTTAGCGTCGTACCATCCCGTAAATTTACTATCTCTATTAAACTCAGTCTGGCCATGTCTAAAAATGTAAATCTTCAACCTCATAAAAACACAAGCAAAATAGACTATAAAAACATTTTTATAATAGCTAAACCATGAATATTCATGATATGGTGGATTATAATAGGGGTATTGGTTTTAATTTTCATAATAACCATGTTTATTAAGTTGGAACACGATTTTAAAATAATCAAGGCAATTATTCTAGTTGTTTTATTGGTTTTAATTGTTGGCTCCGTTTATGGTTGGGTAACGTCAAACAAAATGGATTTGAATTCGCCAAAGGGAATTGTGGGGTCAATCTATTCTTATTTTGTATGGCTTGGGGATGCAGGAATTCAGGTATTCGATGTAACGAAGGCTGGAATCAAAACAGTTGGAAATGTAATAGGATCAAATAATACAAAAATAGATTATGGAGATGGAAGGAAATAACTATTTAGCTATCTTAACACCAACATCCAATCTCCCTATGCTACACTCCTCTTGGATAAACCCATTATTTTTTATCTTTTTGCAAATAGATACAAATGTCCCATATTCCTGAGTATTTTTCTGTTTTGAGTCATAAACCTCATAGTATGTACAATTTACCAATGGACACCTTATGTCTTCTGTCTGCATCGGATAAGCTTTTCTAACTCTTATTGATGCAACCGGCCAAAAATCTTTATATAAATTAGAGCTACTAGCAAAAACCATTAATTTATCTTCGTCAACACAAAGTGTTCTTGAAGAATCACAGTTTAGCTCTGGCATATTTGCAATAGTTTGGATGGAAGATCTAGCGGACTCTTTTTGTAGAAGATTAAATCCTTGAGTTATTCTGCTAGATTGGATAGATATAAAAAACAATCCAGCGACGCTAAAAAAGATAAAAACAAATAAAATCATAAAAGTCATCTGCTGTATTTTCATATCAGCGTTTTTATTTCCGGGAATAAAAATTACCATAATCCACAACCCTCTCTTTGCTCTTTTTTAACTAAATCATTCGAGGTATAGTATATTGTTTCTAGATTTTTAGAGCTGGCATTTTGTAACATTGCAGAAAAAGAAGTCAAATCAGATTTCAATAAGCTATCACATCCCCTCATTCCCATTAAATCAATTTTTTGAGATAATACATTGACTATTTTGGATGCTCTATATGTTAATCTTTTAACATTGCAGTCATAAGTTTCTTTATCAGAAATTATAGCGCCTATCATCAAACCTCCAGAATATTCTGTCTGCGTTCCATCACCATTAGAGACTATACCAAGGTCATATTCCGAGTTACAACGTGTTTCTTTGCATTTAGGAATAACCGTTATATCACATCCGGAAGTATCAAAACAAACACTCTTTGCATCTTCATCACACGTATTATTCCCACTCTCAAGTCTTAATCCAATATTTGGAACACCAAGCCCAGAAATTTGATTTGCAATTTCTTCTGGAGGGAAGACAAAGCAATATTTTTCAGAAGTCAAAAAAATCAAATCAGCTACCTTAAATCCAGCGCTAAATGATGTTGAAAATACATAAAAGGTTTTCCCAGCAGCAGAATCAGAGAATAAATATTTATTGTTTATTGAATATTCCAGTGGATTATTAGTCCACTCTTCTCCTATTGTTGATTTTGTCTGAACAGAAATGATATTTTTTCCAAAACCACCATAATTATCACAATAATTCGATATTCTAGTATCCTTTTTGAAAACTATTCTCGATGTAGACGCTTCTGCGAATCCAGCCTGTAAAGGATCTGTAATTATTTCCAGGGTTTTAGCGAGCTCAGCCTCATTCCCAGTTGTTAAACTGCTACCAGTTTTTACAGCCCCATAAATAGCGAGTATCAAAATTATTGTTCCCGCAACTATTGCGAATAACAATACAAAATTAAATTCGCCCCTTTTGCCTATAGGCGACATAGAGTGCTTCGTACTATTTTTCGGTATCATCCTATTTTATCGTAACACCTCTATCGTAATAATCCTTAATTATTCTAATTGTTTCGCCATCAGAAACATCTATACAAAGAGGATTTTTTAATGAGGTAGTTTTGCTAATATTTAGATGCCTTATCGTCTTATAGGGCATATCACAAGCGTTTTTAGAGGGTATTAAGAAAGTGTTAGCATCATAAAACTCATACAAATTCAATTCCTCATAAGCCAACATCGAACCAGTGATCTTTTCAGAAAGATTTGAAAAACAAATTTGGGTTATCCCAGGAAGTGCGACCTCCATTTCAAAATCAGAAGAAGAAGACTGATAAGCCTGATCGACTTTTTGCTGAAGATCATCGTAGAATAAACCAACTCTAGAGCAACTACCTATATTCATAAAATATTTTATTCCATAAATTGCAACAGATATAAAAACAATAATTAAAATTAATGCGAATATCCAACCAAAAGACATCCCAATAGCCTCTTGTGCTCTCTTAGAATCTAGTCTTAGCGGTCTCATTTTATAAGAAATTTTCTGTAGGACCAACTACCAAAGAACAATCAGCCGGCTCTGTTCTGAATTCATCCCTGCATTTAATATAATATTTCTTGCTAGGTGACCATTCCGTTACATGAGATGTGGAATTCGGATAAGGCATTACTATTCCCTCTTCAAATAAATAATCACAATTATCACTTGTGTAAGTGCATTCTGAATTTAGATGAGTTATTATTTTCAAATAATTATCTTCCTGATATGCTCTAGCAATTATAGGTGAGTTTGTATCTATGTTTACTGTAAAGCTAGTAGAGTTCTGAACAAGATTTCCGCCAGCGTCTACACATTTTACAAAATAAGTATATCTTCCCTGAGTTAAATCTAATCTTTGTGTGTGTACTCCGTCAGCTTTATTAGTATCAAAGAATTGTACAAAACTACCAGCAGAATCTGATGTAGAATAATAACATATTGCCTTATTATTATCACAGCCAAATAAAGTTTCTACATATAGCTCAATAGGAGATGGGTTCAATACTCCGAATATCGTTTCGTTTGGTCGCAGAGCTTTTAATTTTAGTTCGCTACTTCCCCTTAAATTAAATATATAACTTTCTCTATTTACATTTCTAGCACTATCATTTACGACGTTGGTTGGCTGATCTTTACATCTTACGTAAAACTTAGTTCCATCTCTAGCAATTCCATTTAATGTTGTACGGCAAGTATAACTTTGTAATGCATTAATATCAACAGGTGTGTTTGCGCAAAGCATATTATTAGTCATCTGATCATAGCTAGATTCTGTAAAACTCCATCTACATTGAGCTGGCTCATTTATATAGAAGTCAACAGTTGCATTTTCAGTTGTTGCCGCCACACATCCATTATTATTAATTGAAGTACCCTGAATAACTGGTGCAGTAGTATCTGGAGAGGGATCTACACAAAGCGTTAATGCATAATCAGCTTCATTTGAATTTCCAGAGGCATCCTGGCATCTCATATAGAATGTCAATTCCTTTCCATTCTTTAAAGTGACAGAACTATTCTTAAAATCTTTTGCAGATGGTAATGTTAAATATTCAGTATGATTATACGAGTATAAATTATCCCCACCAAGATAGCTACTCATCTTAGAATAATTTCCTCTTGGTTCTATATCAATCTTACATTGAGAAGGTTCATCTGTAGTTATTCCAAACTTTATTGGCGTAAATGGAGGTATACAACCAGTTTCCGTTCTAGAACTCTTTATTTTAAATCCAGCGCCAGGAGGCATTTCTCTAACGTCGAAATATTGATAACCCTCTGTGATAGCATCTTTTAGTGGAGTTATTACTGGTGGCGACACATCTCTTGGATTTACATCTACGCATCTTTCAGCAATTGTTCCCTTGTTTACAATAGCGCAAGATTGCCCTAAAGACTTACATCTATACTCAGAACATGGTAAAGTATTATCATTACATAATTCACAATCTTCTCCGCCATGAGGAGCTTGCCAAGGCAAACAATCAAACGTAACTATATGAGTTTTTGTTTCTGTTTTTGACCACATTGAATTATATATTAACCAAGCAGCAGCAGCGCCTACAATGCCAGAAACAAGGCCAGAGTTTCTTCCTATCATATTTAAACTTCCATCAGCATTGGTAGAAGCATAACGTCCTAAGCCCAAATAATTCTCTCCGCCTCTTCCCAAAACAGAATAAAGAGCTTTCCCAACCATAATTCCACCAGCCATTCCCGCAGCAGCTGCATTTACAGCTTCCGGATCATCAGAGAATAGACTCCCTAGTGTTACGACTAATCCAGCAGCAGTTGCTGCCCATTGTACACCTTGAAGAAGTTGTGCTACTCCAAAGTCAAAACTTGTCCCTAATACCTTGATTTGGCCCCTATCTGTACCTATTCTTTCTGCAGCATCATTATAAACCCCACCCGTAGACGGACTGATAAATTTTCCATCTGAGTATTCTGTGCCAGAGTATGCAACAACATCACTCGGAGCCCCCTTGGATATGACAGATAATTGAGACTTACCCATTAAGGCATTATAATCTTCTGTATTTAGTTTTTTATCACCATTTAGATAGTATGTTGTTCCCTCTTTCCCAGGACTAGAAGTTATAGTATAGTCTGTATTTTTATCCAGGTCTAGAGTTTTTCCGTCTGAAAGTTGGACAGTATAAATTTCATCTCCTTTAATTAAATAGGTGCTTTTAGCATCTGCGAGTTTCTGCCCATTAATAGCAATTCCAGTTACTGCTACATTGTTTGGTGCGTCTGTAGGTGTAGGTGTCGCTGTAACTACTTTAGTTTCCCCTTCATCCGTAGTAGTGATTGTCCTTCCTACATTTCCAACATTAGCATAATAACCAAAAGCAGATTGGGTGGTGCCTTCAGGAGTTCCATAAAACGTATCCAACTGGATTGCGGTTGTTTTTACGAAAAGCCCATCCGTGCCCTTAGTATAATAATTATTATTATGCCAATAAGATTCTCCGAATTTTAAAGAACTTAATTCATCGGGTGTTGGGGCATGAGATACAAATGCCAAAGTCTGGGGTTGGCCAGTGGAGGTAGTCCATGTCTGAGATTCAATATATGCTCTATTAATTCCAGTTGGTACCGCACCGTTCACCATCCCCGTCTCACTCCCAATCATAAACGCAAAAGCAACTGTAGATATAACTAGCATTAATGCAAAACTCATTGAGCTTATCTTTGCAAAATTATTTCTCATGCTTCACCCCATTAATTAAATCTAATAGCAATTTAATTACTTTTTCAAAATCTTCTTTATGATTTTTATAAAATTTTTCAGGTACTTTCTCTCCATAATAATTCAATCTATTTCTAAAAAAAGACATCTCCTGTAAAAGATTAGCTTCAGCCTCTAAATTTTTATTTTGTTCATAAAAAAAACTAATTAAACATTGGTGATTTTGGCTTTTCATTCCAGACTTAAGCATATAAGCCGTTAGTAATTCTTTAACAACTTCATAATAGTCTTCAAGTGACAATGAAACATTTTCTTTAAATGGCTGCCTTGCCCTTTCCAGTCTAATCACAGAAATATCTATAAGAGATTTTATTCTTTCTGTATCGATTTCTGTTTTTTTTACAAATTCATTCTTGCAAACATTCCAGTCCATTATCATTTTATCTTAAAACTCCCATACAATTTAATTCCATTAGCTACATTGTTAAACAGGTTTTCATTCAAATTACTTATTTTATTTTCAGCAAATAGAGAAATTTCATGTTTCAGAATTTTCTCATATTTGGTAATATCTAAATTTTTCTCTGTATAAGTTTCCACAAACAAATCGATATCACTTTCTTTGTCAGAATCTCCCTTTCTCACGCTTCCAAAGAGTATTATACATGAGGGATTTAATTCTTTTATTATAAAATCAATCAATCCAGAACTGACAATTTTTTCTATAAAGTAATTAGTTTTTTTTATTTTAAAAAGTAAAGAATGTTTATCTAAAAAATTTAGTTTCTTCATTTCTTTCAAATATTCTGAAATAGTTGCTCTAGGTAGGCTTGTCTGTTTTTCTATTTCTCGAACCGTAAATTCTTTCTGAGGATTTTCATAAATCAATTCCATTATCTTGTCCAGTTTTTCGGACTTAAGTCCAGTTTTTCGGACTAGTCTTTTATTTAATACAGATTTCATTTTCCAAACCATCCTCTAACTTTAATTCTTATTTTTTCCAAGAAACTAACCTTGGGTTTTTCTTCCGTAGGTAAGCTAATAACAGCATTTCCGCTTATAACTCCAAACCCAGAATTTCCAGAAGCCAGAACCGTCTCTGTAGGAATCTTAATATCCTCTTGTGCCGTATCTCCGAAAACTTTTTGTCTTAAATATTCAGAAATAGTTATTTTATCAGATTCAACAACAACTATATTTTCTATAGCTATTTCAACACCAGCTTTACTAACAACAACATCCCCAACTTTCAAATCGCTAACTTTAGTAAGCTTTAGTTCGGTCGCAGAAACAAGCGAAACTAACAAGAAAAATACAAACATTAAAACAATTATTTTTTTCATTTTTTTACATAGACGTAATCGTCCTCATTTAATTTATATTTATCATTAAGTACATAATCAATTGCTATAACTTTCCCAGTTCCAGGAGATAAGCTTTGAGAAAGTAATCCTAAATCAGCATTGGTGAAATAATATGATTCATTCTTATATTTCCAATCATAACCCTCATTAGTCATTACTCCATTAATATTAATCCCAACTCCACAATCACCAAGCGCAGAACAAACAGCATTAGCCTTAGCGCCCCAACTTGGATTTACCTCAAAATTTGTACCATCTTTGTCTAGCATTGTCAAGCATTCATTCTCTCTAATATTAACCTCAGCCACACTCTCTGCTCCAGTTAATGCGTTCTTCTTATAGGTTATTTCAACATCAACCTGACAACTAGCGGATGCTTGTGAACAAACAGTTTGAGAATCTCCACTCTGCCAGAAATCTAAACCAGGTGACACCATTGGAACACAAATACCTTCGTCTTTAGAAGATCTATTGATTCCCATCCCGAACTCATTAGATAAAGAATTTTGTTCCCACTGTCCGACTCCCGATTCAACATTTGTTTTAATAGCCGCTCCAGTAAATTGAGAAACAGCACCAGCAGCAGAACCAATAGCGCTCAATCCCTGTACAGCAGTACTTGCGCCACTTCCAGAAACAGGATTTGCAAATGGTTGTTGAGTTGTAGATTGAGGAGCGTATTTTGGATTTCCAAGATTAATTCCGTCCACAGATTCTACCCATATACAATCTCTTGCGTCAGTATTCTCACATTCATCTTTATATGTTTGAGAAGTACAATCTTGCCATCTATTTACTCTGCATGCAGCAACTGAATATTCTCCAGCACTAGTATAAATTCCAGAATGCACACAAATCTGATTTCTAAAATCTGCACATGCTTCAACCTGAACTTTTCCATCCACACAAATTTCTCTATAATGTCGACTTCCAGCGGGGTCCTGCGCATTCCCTAAATTATCACTATCATAAACACACCAACTCTCTCCATTTAATCTTGTATTCCCATCTCTATCTTCACATTTTGTTGTTTTACAATAATTGTCCACGTTTTTAGGCTTACCAATACCGAAAAATGTTGAGTCCCATGCAGCGCACCTACTTCCAGCTAAATAATCACAATTACCACAAGTTTTACTATCTCCAGTTGCAGCGCAAATGGTTTCGGGGCTAGTTACTCGTCCCTGATTCCAACTTAAATTAGAATTAGAAGAATAAACGTTTTCTCTATTGCCTTCTGAATCAAACCAATAAACCTTTCCCTGGTAACAACCAGTAGATGCTTGCCTAGCATTATTCGGAACAGCTAACTCTTCGGCAGAGCATAAAAGTCCACTGAAAAAGCTTTTCGTAGAAATATCACTTAATTCGGAAGCATTTATATTATTATTAGTAGAACTTGTTCCCCCGCATTCTTTCCTTGTTGTAAATTTACAAGTTTTTACTCCAGATAAAGTGTAAACACAAGCACCTTCATCTTGAGAGTTAGCAGCCTCAACGCAAGCTTGTTCGGATGTTATTGTTGTCCTAAAATCAATTGCAGTCCCATAAAACGTAGATAAACTCTTACATCTCGTCATTGTAACAAATGCAGCTTGATCCGCTAATATACAACAACCCAATCGACACTGACTAATTTCATTTGCTTTTTTTTCGCTCCATGTTCCACCATTTGATTGGCAAACAACCTGGGGAGTATTTTCCATACACATTCCCTCCTTAGAATCATAACAAGTTCCCAATTTGCAAAAAGAAGTTGATTCACAGGATGTTGGCACTATCTTCCCACTAGAACTACATGAAGCCTCATTGGTGTTTATACACATTGCACCCTGCGTTGTTTTTTCACAACAAACAGAAGGAGTTGATATATCAGGAATAGCTAAAACATTTCCAATTAAGAAAAATCCTACAAAAAATAAAATTAACAGTCTTTTATCCATTTAAACTCCCATAACCAGCTGGCCAAGCATAACTTCTTGTAGCAAACCTGTATTTAATATCTTTTTTATCTGTTATTATATATATTTTTACACTATCATCTCTTCTTATTTTTTGGACATTCAAATTAGGATAATAAAACATAAAGCTCGAAACATCAGAATCACCATACGAAGATTCAAATTGCAATATAGAATTTGCAATCATTAATATTGTATAAATGTTTGAAGGCAAATTAACATTAAAATTTTTAATTATTTTTCCACTTCCATCGCTATTAGTTATCGACGTAGGAGCATCTATTAAAATATTAATTCCATTCATGTCTATAGTTAAGTTAGATTTTATGTTTCCAGATATAACATCATTTCCCCTAGCAACCAACTCATCAATAGCACGATCATAGCAATCCTGTATCACTGGAGCCATAACTCTTGACAAGGAATTCTCAAAATCGTTTTTTAAAAATGGATGCAAAACAACTCCAGGTTTGTAAAATTCATTCGTATAACAAACAAAACTAATATTCTCATCCATATACATCGTATTAAAATCAGAGCCCAATAAGCCAGCACTCAAACTTAATTGATTAACTTGTCTTTCCATTTCATCCTGAATGCACCTATCTAACATAGGTCTACTATCTGCCTGTGAAAAAAACTTTGGATACAAATAAAAGTAAGAAAATAAAATAACGGCAACAATGATAATCGCAACAATAATGAATATAGTTACCTGACCTCTTTTTGAACCATTTCTGTTTAAATTTGTATTATAGAAATGATTCAAACCAAGTATTCTTTTTTGTATCACACTCATGTTATTTTTAATAAACTATCCTTTATAAAAACTACTATTCCAAATCGCTTAATCTCAATATTTGGGTGCAGCCAGACAATGGTAAATTCCCATATTTGTCTCTGCATTTTATATAAAAGATATCACCTCCATTTATTTTAAGAGTATGTTTCGTAGAATATTGCCCAATCGCATTTTCAAATCCAAAATCACAACCCAAGCTTTCATTATTTATGGCAGAAAGGCATTCTGCGTCTTCATCTGTATTTAATACCAGACTTCCACTGTCTATAAAGATTCTGGAAATAACAGGAGGTTTATCATCAATAAAAATTGTGAAACTAGTGTGCGCTTCTGCTTTATTCCCAGCAATATCTTCACAAACAACATCAACATCTTTTGTCCCTTGCCCTAGCGAGGTAAGTGGTTGTATATGTGTTTTATTTCCAGTAATCAGCATGGTCGAATAAATATTTCCATAATAGGGAAATCTAAAACTACACACAGCATCACCATTATTAATACACCCTTCTGTTTTTATCTTTAATTCTACAGAAGTGTTTGAATTTAATTCAACATTTCCATTGGGCTCAATTGAATTTATATATAACCCTGTCTCACAAATATTAGCGCTATATTCTTTCTTAACAATATTTCTTCTTTTCATCCCAGATTCAATTAATCCTGGCTGGTCCTTACATTCAATATATAATTTTTTATTGGCAGTGTAATTTGTAATAAACGCGGCGCACATCCACTCTCCATAAAAGCCCATAGAAGGACTAGTTACACAAGTCATAGGCATAGAGTTAGGGTTTTCAACAACCGCATCCGGATATGCTTCAATACTTATGTCCTGCTCGGGTACTTGAGTAATGGAAACCGCACCATTTTCCGAATTCTCCCATCCGCTATTATAAGATTCAAATGAATATCTACATTCCGCTGGTTCATTTAAGTACATAAATAAATTCAAATCTGTTGAGTTGAGTGCAAGGTAAGCATTATTTTCTGGAGCAATCCGTGTAATCAACGGAGCCGTCAAATCCGGACCATCAGATTGTTTTATTTGAACCACAAACGGAGCATCATTTACTAAGCCAGCAAAATTTTGGCATATAATATAATATTCATTAGCGCCCTCTCTCATCGGTAAGGTTGTTGCAATGTTTTCATTAGAACTTCCGATTATAGCATGTGGAGATAAAGCTATTCCATGATGTTTACCATCAATCTTTCCAGTTGCATAATTCAACTCAGAAGACATTACGTATCTCATCTCTTCAAACTTCATGGAGTGATTTGTGTCTATTTTACAAATCGCCTCTTTATCTGTGATAATACCAAACGCAACGGGTTCCCATGCATTAACAGCTTTTTCATTATTCTTTTTATTTTCAATCTTAAAACCAAAACTCGAGACGTTTGCATATTCATTTTCAGGTGTAAGTATTTCTTTCCATGGTTCAATCTTCGCATTCCATATGTCATTTAGGGTTGCACAATATCCAGGCTCTCCATTTTCAACAAAATATTGACAATTATTTCCCGTACTTTTACATTTATATTCTGAACAAGGACGAACATCATTATTACATTCTTCACATTTTCCAACTAATGGTGGTTGCCATGCTTCACATTTAAATTCCGTTATATAATATTCATGATCTACCCCCTCTGTGAATAGCATATATACGATTGCGATTATTGCAATAACTATACAGATAGCAGGGATTGCGCAAAGAGCAGATACAACAGAGCCAAAACTCCCCAAGGACGCTCCCGCCGTAGCTGCACCCGCAGCCATAAGTCCTCCTCCGGTACCAACACTCATTGCACCAATTCCAGCTGTTAAAGCGAGTGCGGCCGTTACTCCGCCAGCCCACATAGCAATTGTAACAGCAGCTTCTCCGGGTGGTTGTCCTCTCGCCATCATACTTCCAATAAATGAACCCAACATAAATGCGGCAGCTGCAAATGCAAAAGTCGTGAATATCCCATAACCTACCCCAGCAACTGCTCCCTTTGCCGGAGCCGTCGCCAGCATCCCAAGTCCAGCTAAAGACCCCACCGCTCCGACTCCCATTGCAACACTTGGTCCACCGCCAACATTCGTTTCGCCACCAAATGCTCCCGAAATCATAGACCCAGAAGAACCAGCTTCTGAACCAAATGCGCTCAGCATAGATGCCCCGTTCTCCCATTTTGTTAATTCTTCTAAATTACTAACTTTACCAAAAATATTACCAGTCTGATCTTTCTTCAAATCATTTTTTAAAAAACTCTGAGAAACATTATATCCTTCAGTTGTATATCCCTCTTTAGATTTACCCTTTTTATCAATATAAATTCTATTAACTTCAAAACCACTCCTTCCCAATTCCCCCTGAACATTATATTGTATTCCGCAACTTCCCAAAGAACGACATCTGTCATTTAATCCATCCATCATAAGAGAAACTTTTTGTTTTGTTTGATCAACCGCTTGCCAATTGCATTCTGGATTTTCTTTATCAACAGAGGAAGAACCACCAGCCATAGACGAAGTTGTTTCTATGTGGGAAATACAAGTAAATGTTCCCAAACCGCATAAGCTATTTGTCTCAGATAAACTCCCGCCATAACCGGCACTTGATGTGAGTCTCCCCCCAGAAGAAGCTGAAGATGTGCTTGTCCAAAATTGATATCCAGGTGTAAATCGGGGTACACAGTACGTCATTATTTCATTCATTCCCTTGCCCACATCACCGGCCCTTCCTTGTAACTCATTGTCTATTTCCTTAAATCCAGGAAGGTTAGCATATTTTTCATTCCCTTCAATGTCGTTGAACATAATACATTGTGGAAGCGAAGAACATTTAGATTCCACCTTAGAATAACTATCTGCATCATTTGCATAAATACATGAACGCCAATCGTTTATTATACACATAGCTTCACTCTTTTTTGTTGAACTGTCTTTATTTTCAATACAAATTTCCTGATTAAAATCCGCACACCCATCTAACCTTATTTCGCCTTCAAAACAAGTTGCAACATAACTTCTAGAACCAACAGAATTTGAAATTGATTCATCAGGAAAAGTTGAATCCGAAACGCACCAACTCTCACCGTGTTTTCTTCCATTTACACAATTTAAATTTTTACAAACATTATTTCCCATTTGCGGTTTAACCAAACTTGTTCCGAAGATATATTTAGCGCAAATACTCCCCTCGTTATATTGGCAATTTCCACAAAAATCTGCAGGGCCAGAACAGGAATTGCTCGGCAAGACTACTTTTTCCCAATAAGTTTGGTTTTTACCCTTAAAAGAATCATATATATTAGCTCTGTTTTCACAACTATCTATAAAATAAACTTTATCATTAAAGCAAGTAGTTTTTTCTGTCAATGCACAATTTGTTCCGAGTTCTTTTGATGTACATAGATATCCTTTCTTGAATTCTTGATTTTCTCCATTGCAGTTTGCCTTTGTTGTAAAAATACAATTCTTTTGTTTAGAAAAATCATCGCTCTGAGAGAGACATGCACCCTCATCGGTTAGTTCAGCATAAGAATCACACGAACCACGACTGTCTAATGGTTTAAAATTTTTTTCAAGTTTCAATTCACCAGAAACTCTTGAACACTCTCTAGTTGTCATCATAGATGCACCATCTCCCATAATGCAACACCCAATTTGACATTCTGGTATCTCACAAGTAGTGCTTGCATCCCATTTCCCATCATTAGAAATACAATTTTCCCTAGGAGAGTTTAAAGAGCATATTCCAGAATCAGAATCATAACAGCAACCCCTCTGACACTCTGAGACAACGCCACATCCAGTTCCAATTAAATCAGTTTTACATACATTTTTATCAACTAACAACATATCTTGGCAAATTGCACCACTAATAGTCTCCTTACAACATCCTGAAGGCAGAAGAGGATTTGCAGAAACAACGGGAATTATTGGCCTAGTTAAAAATTGTATGAATTTTGATTCAGACGGATTTTCTAAAACATCTGGCAAATTAGTACTAACAAAATATGAAAATGCAAAAACCGAAAGTACAACTAGAGTTA
>Ga0268276_1002177_pt1 | contig 17302 bp, 13 predicted proteins | sample saktaG_4_FD_190145 | JGI IMG/M metagenome (GOLD analysis project Ga0268276, IMG submission 190145) | Saline water microbial communities from Sakinaw Lake, British Columbia, Canada - sak_2010_1_5_45m | ecosystem: Environmental > Aquatic > Non-marine Saline and Alkaline > Saline ...
TTAAAAAGGGTGAGTTATTAAGTAAAGAAGAAATCCACCAAAAAATTATCTCTTTAATTAAAAATTAAAAATTATATTATTATGCAAAACATTATAAAAATGATCGACCATACAAACATTGATCACAAAGCCACTGAAAAAGATATTATTAAAACTTGCGATGAAGCTAAAAAGTATGGCTTTCGGGGGGTTGATGTAAACCCCCAATGGATAAGTGTGGTAAAAAGAGAGCTAAAAGGAACAAGCATAAAGGTGGTTGTTTTAATTGACCCGCCAATGGGACTAAGTCCGCATTTTAAGCGAATAGCAATGTGTCAGCAGGCAAAAAAAGATGGAGCTGATGAGTTAGATGTTGTTATAAATATTATTGATGTTAAATACGAAAGATATGCTGATGTGTTAAGTGATTTAAAAGAAATTTGTAAAATTTTACCCACAAAAATTATTATTGGTTCTGGCTATTTAACAGATGATGAAATTAAAAAAGCCAGTGAAATTGTAAAAAAAGCTGGAGCTTTTTGTGTTAAAACAGCAACAGAAAGAGATCCGTTAGAAAGAATTGAATTAAAAGAAAAAGCCCGACATTTGCAAATGATGGCTCAAGCCGCCCCTGGGCTTGAAATAAAAGCTTCAGGAAAAATAAAAACATACAAAGACGCTTTAATGATGGCACAAGCTGGTGCTGATATTATTGGCACAAGCTCAAGCGTGGAGATTGCCAGAGCTTACAAAACTGCTATAAAAAGGAAAAAATAGTATGAACTTAAAGCCTACAATCGGATTAGAAATTCATATAGAGCTAAACACTGCTTCTAAGATGTTTTGTTCTTGCAAAAATGATTCAGACGAAACTACAGCCAATAAAAATGTTTGCCCCACTTGTATGGGGCATCCAGGAACCTTGCCGGTTGCTAATAAAGAGGCTATTAAGAAATTAGTCAAAACAGCTTTGGCTTTGAATTGTGAAATCAACAAGGAAAGCTTTTTTGAAAGAAAAAATTATTTTTATCCAGATTTACCAAAAGGTTATCAAATAAGTCAGTATAGTATGCCTTTATCAGAGAATGGTTATTTAGATTTACCCCAAGCAGGTAAAAAAATTAGAATAACCAGAATTCATATGGAAGAGGACACTGGTAGTTTGGTACACCCAGACGGAGCTGACTATTCTTTAGTTAATTTTAACCGTTCAAGTGTACCTTTAATGGAGCTAGTAACAGAGCCTGATTTTACAACAGCTAGTGAGGTTAAAGAATTTACTAAAGAGCTTCAGCTTATTTTAAAGTACTTAGATGTTTCAAAAGCTAATATGGAAAAAGGAGAAATGAGGTGTGAAGTTAATATTTCGTTAGCTCCTAAAACAGCGAAAGAATTTGGCACTAAAGTTGAAATTAAAAATTTAAACTCAATTGCAGTGGCAGGTTTGGCTGTTGAATATGAAATAAAAAGACAAACTGAAATTTTAGAAAAAGGAGACAAGGTTATCCAAGAAACAAGGGGTTGGAATGATGCAAAAAAAGCCTCGTTTTCTCAAAGGCACAAAGAACAAGCTCACGATTATAGATATTTTCCAGAACCTGACTTGCCAAAATTAAATTTAGATGATGAGTTTATCAAGGCTATTAAAAGCGATTTACCAGAATTACCCAGTGACAAGCGAGAAAGGTTTGCTAAAGAGTATGGCTTGAGCGAAAATGATATTGAAACTTTTGTTACAAAAAAAGATTTATCTTTCTTTTTTGAAAATACTGTTTCAGAATTAGGGGAGTGGGTTGGGGCTGAAAAGGGAAAAGAGCTGAAACAAACAGAAATAAAAAAGCTAGCTAAAATTGCTTCAAATTATTTAATTAATGATGTTTTAGGGCAAGAAGAAAAAGATAGCAGTTTAAAGTTTAGCCCAGAAAACTTTGCTGAGTTTGTTAAAAAGATTTATTTAAAAGAAATTTCCAGCAAAATTGCTAAAATGGTTTTAGAAAAAATGATTCAAACAGGCAACGATCCTTCTCATATTATTAGAGATGAGGGCTTGTCGCAAATTTCAGATACCGAGGAAATTGAGGCATTTGCTAAGGATGTTATTAAAAATAATCCAAAGCCAGCTGAAGATTATAAAAAAGGCAAGCAGGCTTCTTTGCAGTTTTTAATTGGCCAGGTTATGGCCAAGAGTAGAGGCAAAGCCAAACCAGAAATAGTAAAAGAGATTTTGGAGAAACTTTTAAAATAATTTACAAATTTTCAATTTTCAATTTACAAATCAATATCAAATGAATAAATGATTAAATTTTCAAAGGGCTCAACATGTTCAATGAGTTTGTTTGAAAATTAATTCATTAAAAATTGAAAATTGATTGAAAATTGAAAATTGAAAATTGAAAATTCTGAGAAACTTAATTTCAAAATATATTTTTGGCCCAGAAAAGAACAGGGCTAAAATTTATAAAAAGGTTAAAAACAAGGCTCTAAAAAAGGGTATTTTTTTAAGTTCAACATCTCCTCTTTACAAAGACATTGCCAAAGGAAACATAACAGGCTTAACAGTGCCAGCTTTTAACATAAGAACTTTAACTTTTGATACAGCTAGTGCTATTTTTAAAGTAGCTAAAAAAACAAAATCTTCAGCTTTTATTTTAGAAATTGCCAAGTCTGAAATGAAATACACAAATCAAACTCCAGAAGAGTTTGCTTTATGTGTTTTAGCAGCCGCTGTTAAAGAAAAATACAAAGGTCAAGTTTTTTTGCAAGGAGACCATTTTTGTTTAAAAGATACAAGCGAGAGTTCAGTAAAGGATTTAGAAAATTTAATTTTAAAATCAATTGAAATAGGATTTTATAATATTGATATTGATTGCTCCAGTTTAGCTTTTGAAGACAACATAAAGCAAACAAGCAATCTCCTTCAGTTTATTAAAAACAACCAGCCCCAAGGCATTGAAATGGCTGTTGGTGGGGAGGTAAATAGTATTGGTGGTGCAAATACCACTCCAGAGCAATTAGAAAACTTTTTGAAAAATGTTCAAGGCTTATCAAAAGTGGCTTGCCAAACTGGTACAAAGCATGGAGGCAATGTTTTGCCATCAGGTGAAATTGCTCAAACTAACATTGATTTTGAAAATATAAAAAAGCTCAATCTAATTACTAAACAATATGGCTTGCCCGGTATTGTTCAGCATGGAGCGTCCACTTTGGAACAAAGCCAATTTGAAGAATTAAATAAAGCTGGAGTTTTAGAGGTTCATTTATCTACCTTATTTAGTGATATTGTTTTTGATAGCAAGTATTTTCCAAAAGAGCTAAAAGAAAAAATGTATGCTTACACAGAGCAAACTTTTAACATAGAGCAAAAAGGCGCTTCTAGTTATTTGCAGTTTATAGAAAGATTTCGCAAAAAGTCTTTAGGAATTTTTAAAAAACAAATCTGGCAAATTCCAGAAAAAGACATAAAAAAAATTAAACTTGAACTTGAAGAAAAGTTTGAATTCTTTTTTAAAGTTTTTGGAGTTAATAATACCAAAGATTTGGTGGATAAAATTTACACATAACGCAATTCGTGCGATCGTCGGAATTGCGTTATATTGCTTTTTAAAAAAGAGGTGAGTAAGATGCTTAAGGGGTTTATTGTTATTAATAAAAAATTATTTTTTATTATTGCTTTTGTTCTTGTAGTAGTAGTATTTTTATTTTCCATCGTTGGTAAATCTTGAGATTTTTCGGGCGGATTCTTGGTAATTTTTTACCCAAAGAATCCGCTCATTTTTTTTAAACCAAGTCATTTGACGTTTGGCATACTGAACCGTATGCAAAGATATTAGTTGATTTATCTGCGCTTTCTGAATAGTTGAGTAGGAAGTTACCCGGTAACCTCCTTTTTGGAAGTTACCCGGTAACTGCCATTCGGAGTAGCCGATGGTGTTTTGTAAAACAAGCGTCCAGCCGTATTTTTTTACTAATTTTTTAACCTCTTTTTCCAGGCCAGCTTTTAGCATTTTTTTTGTCCGTTTGGTTATTCTTTTTTCAAGCTCTGGCTTTGGCACATCAAGGCCAATTTGTAAAACATCAAACAAAGGAGTTTGTTTTTGTCTTTGTTCCCAAAAAGGCTTTCCTGTAACACGGCAAACCTCAATGGCTCTAGTAAGCCTTCTTTTGTTGTTTTTGTCTATTTGTTTTGCCCCCTTTTTATCAAGCTCTTTGTAAATGGCAAAAAGTTGCAAAGCAGTTTTTTGTTCTAATTCTTTGCGTAGCTTTGGGCTTGGCTTTAATTTTGGAAATTGCAAATTATCAACAATTGATTTGATATAAAGCCCAGTGCCACCAACCAAGAAAGGAATTTTACCTCGTTTCTGGATGTTCTTTATAGTTTTAATTGCCAATTTTTGGTATTGCCCCACAGAAAATTTTTTATTCGGTTTTATAATATTAAACAGATGGTGTTCTATGCCATCAATCTTTTTAGATTTTTCTTTGTGGTTTTTCATTTGAAATGGGGAGGCCGTTCCAATTGCCATTTCATCATAAACTTGACGGGAGTCAGCGCAAACTATTTCACCGTTAAATTTTTTAGCCAACTTAAGAGCCAAACCACTTTTACCAGAAGCCGTTGGCCCCAAAATAACAACTATTTTATTATTTATTTTTTGCACCATTTATAATTATTCTTAAGGTTTGGGCTCTTTGGGATTTCTCTTGGGCTGGGACGGTGTCTTTTAAAAAGAAGGCAGCGGTTCCAGCTCTTGGTGAGTATTTTGAAATATAGGCTTGATAAAAACCGACTTTGTTAAAAACATTAATGGTATTTTGAAAAGCCTTTTTTGTTTCTCCGGGAAAACCCACAATAACATCGGTTACAATTTTAACTTCTGGAATTTGTTTTTTTATTTTAGCAATTAATTCCAAATATTGTTTTTGTGTGTAAGGCCTTTTCATTTTTTTTAAAATTTCGTTATCTCCAGACTGCAAAGGTAAATGCAAATATTTTTCTAATTTTGGGTTGTTAGCCACTTCAGCAATAAGCTCATCAGTAAAGTTATGCGGGTTGGCCGCCATAAAATTGACTCTAAAGTTTCCCTTAATGGCGGTTATTCTTTTTAATAATTCCACGAAGTTGGGGTAAGAGTTAACATTTTCTCCCAACAGGGTAATGTGATTGTACTTTTTAGCAATTAAAGTTTTTATTTCATTTATAATTTCTTTTTCTGGTCTGTGAATTTCTCTGCCCCTGGTGTAGGGGACAACGCAATAAGAACAAAAATTGTTACAGCCAAAAGAAATTGGCACAAAGGCATTTGGGAAAGTTTTGTAATTTGGTTTTGTTTTTAAATAACCCAAAGAGCTACAAGGCTTAGCTTTTTTATTTTTAAGTAAAATTTTAGGCCAATTATTTATATCTTTTATATTTAAAATATAGTTGGCAATTGGAGCTAATTTTTCTTTGTCGGTTTTTAAAATACAACCAGTTAAGATTATTGTTTTGTTTGTTTTTTTGGGCTTTAGGTTTGGAATTAGGTTGAAGGCTTTTTTTACAGCATCTTGCCTAACAGAGCACATATTTAACACAATTAAAGAAGCTTCTTTTGGAGCGGAAGCTTTTTTGTAACCCATATTTTCTAAAACAGTAGCAATCCGCTCGCTATCAGATTTATTCATTTGACAGCCAAGTGTAGTTATATGGTATTTGTTAAGCATAACTTTATTCATTCTTGCCCCGTAGTGAACGAGCGAAGCGAGTTCTACTACTGGGGTGACAGCCCAATGTTGTGATGTGATATTTCATTGCGTTATTTAAGCACATTTTTACTCAACAAAAAAGAGGGTCGCCTCAGGCGACCCTCTTTTTTTCCTTTGTTTTACTGTTGTCCTTGTTGAGTTTGGACTTGATTTTTATTTTGCTCTTGGTTTTGAGTAGTAGTTCCTTGGTTTTGCTCTTGCCCTTGGTTTTGTTGAGTCTCGCAAGGTTCCTCCCACACTCTTAAACATTTTTCTTTTTCCTCACACCAAGTATAGCCCGCTGATCCAAGACAACCATGTTCATCTTTATCACCTCCTATTATTTGCTCATCTTTTTTTGTTTGGACTTGGATTTGATTTTGAACTCTTACTTTTAAAGCTTCCATTTTTTGTTTTAAAGCTGATGCGCTTGGTAAAGAATTTTTAACATTATTTATCATTTCCATTTTTTTCTCAACACTTCCCTGTATTTTTTCCAAGTAGACTTCTACTTTTTCTTGTTTTTCAAGAGGCATTAGTTGCAATTTCTCTTTTAACTGCAAAAGGCCGTTTTCTATTGATTGTTGAACCTGTTCTTGAGTTGAGGATGGAAAGCGCTCTTTAATTTGTTCTAAAACTTCTAAATTTTTTACTTCTTTTAAATCAGTCTCCTTTAAGCTGTCTAGGCCTTTTTGGAGTCTTGTTTGGATTTGAGCTTTATCTTCTAATTTTTGCATTACTTCGCCAAATTGCTCCAGATGTCTTTCCCTGTTTTGCACCATTTTTTCCATTGTGGAGGAAGGAACTTTTCCTTCAAGCTTTTCTAAAATTTGAGTGTGTAACATTTGTTGCTTGGTATACTTGTCTAAAAATTTGCTTACTTTTTCGCTTGAAGTGGCACTTTCTTTGAACTTAGCAATGTTTTCTTGTAGTTTTTCCATTCTTTCGTTATAAAGAACAGTTGCTTTTTCTAAGATTTGAGAATTATTAGTTTTTTCAGCTAACCTTTGAGCTTCTAAAAGTTTTTCCGAAGCTATTTTTAGATTAAGAGTAGCTTTATTTTCAGCCCCAAAAGTAAGAGCCATTCTAAGGGCATTGCCCCAATTTTTTAAGAAATAAAATTTACTGTCAGGAAGAATGTTTGGCTCTGAAACATCTAAGTCTTGAGCAGTTATTATTTCATCTTGTGTCGTTGTGGTTTCTGGCTCTGTTGTGTCTTGGGCTAAGACTACGCCAGTTGAGGCAATAACCAACAAGGCAATTGCAAGAACGATTATTTTTTTGAACATAGTATTTTTAATTTTCAATTTACGAATTTACAATTTACAAATCAATATCAAATGAATTAATGTCCAAAGAGCTCTTTTGAAAATTTATTTATTAAATATTGAAAATTGATTGAAAATTGATAATTGAAAATTTGTAAATTTAAATTTAGAAAAGAAATCATTTCTTTTCTACGACCTGTTCTTTAATTGTATCAATAAATTTGTCAATTGTCATTGTTCCTAAGTCTTTGTTATGGGAGCGAATAGCTACGGTGTTAGCTTCAATTTCTTTATCGCCAACAACCACTAAATAAGGAATTTTTTGCATTTCACCAGCTCTAATTTTTTTGCCAATTGTGTCGTTGTCAAAATTCTTTTCAGCTCTTATTCCGTTTTGTTGCAATTGTTCTAAAACTTTTTGAGCATATTCTTGATGAGCCTCTCCAATTGGTAAAACAATAGCTTGGGTGGGGGATAGCCAAACAGGAAAAGCGCCTGCGTAATGTTCAATCAAAACACCAATAAATCTTTCAAAAGAACCAAATAAAGCTCTATGTAGAACATAAGGTTTTTCTTTTTCTCCTTTTTGGTTAACAAAGCTCATATCAAATCTTTCGGGCAAGTTAAAGTCAAACTGCAAGGTTGAGCATTGCCACTCTCGGCCTAAACAGTCCTTAATTTTATAGTCAAGTTTTGGTCCATAAAAAGCAGCCTCACCCTCTTCTTTTTTGTAGTTTAGCCCTTGTTCGTTTGCCACCTCTTCTAGTACCTTTTGAGTAAACTCCCAGCCTTCGTCATTGCCAGCGTATTTTTCTTTGTTATTGGGGTCTCTTAAAGATAAATAAACATTAAATTCTTTAAAGCCAAAAGTATTAAGAATAAAAACAATAAAATCAGCTACTCTTTTTAGTTCGTCTTTTACCTGTTCTTTAGCACAGATAATATGGGCATCATCTTGAGTAAAGCCTCGTACTCTTGTTAGCCCAGAAAGTTCTCCAGATTTTTCGTAGCGATAAACTGTTCCGCACTCTGCCCACCTAATTGGTAAGTCGCGATAGCTTTTTGGTTTTGAATTATAAATCATCACATGAAAAGGGCAGTTCATTGGCTTTAAAAGATACTCTTCTTTTATTTCTGATTTTTTTCCTTCTTGAGAATCTTTTAAAGTTTGGCTTACCTCAAGCGGGGGATACATACTTTCATTGTAAAATCCCCAATGCCCTGATGTTTCCCATAGTTTTCGAGAGCCAATATGAGGGGTTCTAACTAACTCATACCCATTTTTTAAATGCTCTTGATACCAAAAATCTTCCATAATTCTCCATAACATTGCCCCTTTTGGTTGCCACATAGCCAAACCCATTCCAACTGTTGGGTCAATTAAAAATAAATCCAACTCTTTCCCAAGTTTTCGGTGGTCTCTTTTTTCGGCTTGTTCCATCATTTCTAAATAATCAGCTAACTCTTTTTCAGTTTTAAAGGCTAAGCCGTAAATTCTAGTTAGCATTTTATTTTTTTCATCGCCCCTCCAGTATGCCCCAGCTAATTTATTTAATTTAAAAGTATTGGGTTTAATTTCTTTAGTATTTTTAATGTGAGGTCCACAGCATAAATCAACAAAATCCCCACTCTCATAAACATAGACCCGGTCTATGCTAGCTAACATAGACCGGGTCTCTGTTAGTTCTTTTATAAGTTCTAGTTTGTAGGGCTGTTCGGCAAAAAGTTTTTCAGCTTCTTGTTGAGAAATTTCTTTTTTTACAAAATCAAGATTTTGGCCAATTATTTTTTGCATTTCTTTTTCAATTTTTGGTAAATCTTCTGGGGTAATTTTGGCATCTCCCAAGTCAAAGTCATAGTAAAAACCATTTTCAATGGCAGGCCCAATGCCAAATTTAACTTCAGGATAAAGTTTTTTCACCGCCATAGCCATTATATGAGAAAGTGAGTGCCTAATTGTTTCAATGTTATTCATAATTTTTATTTTAAATTTTTAATTTTGTAATTTTTAAATATGCAAAGCATATTTTCTGCGCTCGTTCGGAAATATCTAAATATAAATTTAGCTACTTCCTCGCTTGCTTGAAAATAATATTTAATTTTTTGTTTAAAAATTCATTCATTAAAAATTCATTGAAAATTGAAAATTGATAATTGAAAATTTAGGCTGTTAGGCCTCCAGTATTTCTTCAATGCTTTCACAAATTAGTTTGGGGGAGTTGTCGCGGAAATCTACTCTTCCCGTTACAAGAACAATTTTGTTTTCTTGAAAAGAATCTCCAAATTTTTCAAAAATAGTAGGAAACACCACCACTTCGGCTTTGTCGGTTAAATCCTCAACCTTAACAAACAGCATTGGCTGTCCTTGCTTGGTGAGGATTTTTTTAATGGACGAAATTATACCGCCAATTTTTATTTTTTGCCTTGGAAATTGGTCTTTTAACTGGTTTATTGGCAAAGCTTTCTTTTGCAGATAACTTTTTACATTTTCTAACGGATGAGACGAAATGTAAAGCCCTAAAAGCTCTTTTTCCCACAAAAGCTTTTCTTTATCAGGTGCTTCTGGTGCTTCTTTTAATTGAAAGGCTGGAGGGGCTTCTGTTGTTAAACCACCGAACAAGCTGGCTTGGGAGTTTGTTTTGTTTTTTCTGATTTCTCTGTTAAAAGCTAAAATGTCTTCTAAATTACTTAAAAGCTTGCCTCGGGTTTCAAAATTATCAAAAGCTCCGGTTTTAATTAAAGCTTCCATTGATTTTTTATTAAAGTCTTTGGTGTCAATTCTTGACACAAAATCAGGGAAAGAGGCAAAAGGCCCGTTGTCTTTTCTTTCTTGCAAAATGGTGTCAACAATATTTTCGCCAACATTTTTAATAGCTAAAAGTCCAAACCTAATCTTTTTTTCTTTAGGAATAACCGAAAAGTTCCTAAAGCTTTCATTAACATCGGGCTGTAAAACTTCAATTTTCATATCCTTGCACTCATCAATTAAAAAAGCAATTCTCTCAACATCCGATTTTTCTGAAGTTAAAGCTGCTGCCATAAACTCAACAGGAAAATGAGCTTTTAAATAAGCTGTGTAATAAGCAATAATTGCATAAGCCACAGAATGTGAGTTATGAACGATAAAACCATTTGCAACAAAGTTATGATTATTAGCAATATGCAAGTCGTAAGTGGGCTCTTTCCCTTTAAAGGTGATAGATTTTATTTCATCCCAAAAAATATCAGATTGGGCCATATTTGTTAGCCCTGGCGAGTCAACAGCTAAAGCAATTTTTTGAATGGTCTCTCTTTGAAGGCCCTTCTTTTTTTCACTATGCCACAAAACTCTTTCTGAGACTCCTGCCCATTTAGCTACTGTTTTTAAAGAGATGTTGAGTTGTTCACTTGCTTCTTTAATCTCTGGGATAACACCAATAGGTACCACATCGTGTGTTCCTCTTGCAAGAATATACTGTTCTGGTTGACTATTAATAATTTTATGATTAGCGATTAGCTTTTCTAAATCCTTTTTTCTTTTACCCACTAAATGATTTTTTATATTTTCATTAAACTTTAAAATGTTGTCGTATCTAGAGAAAGAAATAGTCCAACCAATTTTAATTTGATTTTTATATTTAAAATTTTTCTGATGAATTTTTGCAAAAATACCTAACCTTAGTAAAAGATATTGGATTTGGTCAGCCATTTTTTCACTGGAGGTAGCGTAATAAAGCAATCCATTTTTTGAATCAACACAGCCATCTCCATTCCAAAGCTTTCCTAAGAGTAAAGATATTTGCTGTGTAGGCAAGCGGAACATCATTTCTGGAATAAATTTTTCAGTTGCTTTTTTAAAGCCAAGATTTAATTCATTTTTAATCCAAGTAATTGCTTCTGAGGGTGCTTTTTTATTTTTTCTTTTTGCGTAGAGCTCATACTTTTCTTGCCTTTCATTTATCGTACAATCGGTATTTGCAAATTGTTTCAAGTTTACAATAAAATCATCCAGCTCTTCTTTTGAGTTTGTATAAAGATAAAAGCCGGAAGGGTGGCAAGTGTTTCCTTCACTTAAAACATGGGCTAAGGTTGCTACTTTGTAATCGGGTATTTTTATTTGGCCTAAGCAATTAGTTGGCCAATTTCTGGCCATAGCAATTTTTGTAGGTGCTTGAATTTCTTTGAGTTGTTTCCAGCCATCTATAGTTAAAAAACGATGTTCAGCGGTAGCTTTTATTTTTCTTCCAGAGCGAGTTAAAATTTCATAAACTGGCTTTGTTCCGTTTTCAAAAATTTCTACTATTTTTCCGGTTTTTAATTTTAAATTATCATTAAGGGAGATAACTGACTTTCCTGTTTCTTTAAATGGTCTGTTTTGCTTCTTACTTTCTTTAAAAATTTCTTTGATGGTTCTTATTTTTCCGCTTGCACTTAAAATTTTTGTATCACCAGATAAACATTTGTTAAAACCATATTGGGCAAAGGGTAAAACCCATTCCCACAAACGCTCACCAATTATTTTTGAAGAGTTATTTTTAATAACACCCTCCACAAACTTGTCTTTTTGAGCTCTTAGTAATTCAGGTATTTTTTTACCAATAGCTTTTCTTAGAATGTCCGCTTCTGGCAACGAAAAGCCAGCTACATCTCTGGCAATTCGCATAAGCTGTTCTTGATAAATACAAATGCCATAAGTTTGTTCTAAAATGGGTTTTAATTTTGGGTGCATATATTCAATAGGTTTTTTGCCAGCTTTTCTATCAATATAGTCTGGGATAAATTGCATTGGACCTGGTCTGTATAAAGCCACCATTGAAACAACATCTTCTAGGGTGGTTGGCTTTAATTCTTTTAAATAGCGTTTCATTCCAGAGCTTTCCAATTGAAAAACACTTGTTGTTTGAGCTTTTTGAAAAAGTTTAAAAGTTTTTGGGTCATCATACGGAATGTCAGCTAACTTAAGTGATCTATTATGGACCATATATATTCTAGCTAAAGCATCTTCAATAATGGTTAAATTTTTTAAACCCAAAAAGTCCATTTTCAAAAGTCCCAAATCATCAATAGCGTGCATTTCGTATTGGGTGATAACTGTTTGGTCGCCCTGGGAGGGGTGTTGTAATGGCACAATTTCGTCTAAGGGTTCTTTAGAAATAACCACCCCACAAGCGTGGGTTGAAGCGTGCCTAGCACAACCTTCTAGTTTTTTAGCAAAATCAATAAGATTTCTAGCTTTTTCATCAGTGTCATAAAGCTGGCGAAATTCAGTGACTTTGTCCATACAATCAGTTAGCGAAAAACCTTGGGGAACCATTTTAGCTATTTGGTCGCAAAATGCATAAGGCACTTCCATTGCTCGCCCAACATCTCTTATAACAGCTCTTGAGGCCATTGTTCCAAAAGTAATAATTTGAGCCACATTGTTCTTACCGTATTTTTCAGAAACATAATTAATAACTTCGTCCCTTCGCCTGTCAGTAAAGTCCAAGTCAATGTCGGGCATGGATATTCTTTCAGGGTTTAAAAATCTTTCAAACAAAAGGTCGTATTGCAAAGGATTAACTTCAGTTATGTTTAATAAAAAAGCCACCAAAGAACCTCCTGCCGAACCTCTCCCAGGCCCCACAACTATTCGGTTGCTTTTTGCCCAGTTAACAAAGTCCTGTACAATTAAAAAATAACCAGCAAACCCAGTTTGACTAACAATAGAAAGTTCGTAGTCTAGCCGTTTTTTTGCTTCGTCCATATTAGGGAATAAATCTTTTTTACTTTCAAGCCCAAGTAAAGACAGTTCTTTTAAGTATTCTTCTGGAGTTTGATTGTTAGGGGTTTGAAAGTGGGGGAGTTTGCTTTTGTCTAATTCAAACTCAAAATTACAATCTTGAACAATTTTTTGGGTGTTGGTGAAAGCCTCCTCAACGTTTAATCTTTTACAAAAATCTGCCATTTCTTGAGGAGATTTCATTGAAAAATCTTCGTTTAACATTGAAAGCCTTTCTTTGTCTGAGGATTTAGCTCCTGTATTTATTTGCATTAAAATATCTTGAGCATGAGCATCGTCTTTGTCTAAATAATGACAATCGTTTGTAACCACTAAAGGGATGTTATGTTTTTTAGAAATCTCAATTAAGCCTAAGTTTGCTTTTTCTTGCTCTTGTATGTTTGGGTGGTCTTGAAGTTCTAAATAAAAATTGTTTTCACCAAACATCTCTTTATATCGGAGAGCCATTTCAATGGCTTCATCATTTTTATTATCAATAATGGCTCTGGGAATTTGACCTTGAATGCAGGCTGATAAAGCAATAAGGCCTTGGGAATGTTTAGCTAAAAGTTCATCGTCAATTCTGGGCTTGTAATAAAAACCATCTAACTGTGATTTGGTTATAAGCTTAACTAAGTTTTTGTAGCCAATTTCGTTTTTAACTAAAAGAATTAAGTGATATCTTTTATTATCAATGTTTGGTCTTTTGTTGAGCATTCCTTCTGAGGTAACATAAAGCTCAGCTCCAATAATGGGTTTTATTCCAGCTTTTTTAGCTTTTTTATAAAATTCAACAGCAGAATATAAAACGCCGTGGTCAGTTATTGCCACAGCATCCATATCCATTGACTGCGCTTTTTTTAAAATGTCATCAACTTTAGCTAGTCCGTCCAAAAGTGAATAATGGCTGTGGAGGTGCAAGTGAGTAAATTTGCCTTCCATATAAATAAACTATTCTATTATATCTTTGCTTTTAAGCCCTGAAAAATCAACTTCTCCTTTAAAGTTTGCATTTTTGGTAATTAAACTTCCACCAATTTGAGCGGATTTTAAAGTAACCGAATTAGCAACATAAGCATTCATCATATCCAAAGAGCCTTCAATATAGGCTTCTTGAGCCTCAAAATTTCCAGTTATCATGGCATCCCTCATATAAATATCGCCTTTTACAATTAAGCCAACATGGTAGGCGTCGCTTATTTTAGCTTTTCTTAAAATAACATTGTCTTTAATTTGGGAGCGAGTTAAGCTTAAAAAACCAGAAATACTCATTCTTTCCCCATTTAAAGAGCCCTTAATTGTTGTGGAAATTAAATTTAAAACTCCACTAATCTTAGCATCAACTAAAATTAAATCCCCTCCAATTGTGGCAGATCCAGCATAAAAAGATTCCTGAACAACAGCCCCCGCTAAATTTAAAGAGCCATTAATAATTGTTTCTTCTAAAGAAATAACATGTCGGACAACAGCGTTTCTTAAATTAATGCCAACCCCAATAGTTCGTTTTTTAAATATTAAAGAAGAAATGATTTTACCTTCAAAATCAGCCTCTCTGCCTTGGAGCTCGGCCATCCTAATTTCGTTTTCAACATCAAACCTACTTAGAATATCTTTTTCTGATGACATGTTTCTTCGCTTTGCTCAGTCAAATTAAAAATTCAAAATGAAAAATTAAAAATGACAAAACAAGATTTAAAAATAGTTTATAATAAAGATTAACTAATTATAATCTTTTTTAGCTTTTATGCAAAATAATAATAAAATAATTTTTGGAGTAGATGAGGTTGGGAGAGGACCGCTCGCTGGACCGGTAATGGCCACGGCCATTACGGTCCAGCAATTTTCAATTTTCAATTTTCAATTTTCAAAAAATTTTCAATTTTTAAATTTTAAAAACAAAGACTCAAAAAAGTTGACTGTTAAGCAGAGGGAAGAAATTTATGATTTTTTAAAAAAGAGTCCAGAGGTTTTTTGGGCAACTGGTAAAGTAGGGGAGAGGGTTATTGATAAAATAAATATTTTACAAGCTACAAAGTTGGCAATGGAAAAAGCGGTTTTAAGTTTAGAAAAGAAGATTGGGAAAAAAGCAGATAGGCTTTTAATTGATGGAAATTTTGGAATTAACCTAGCAAGGTCTCAAGAAAGTATCATAAAGGGAGATGAAAAAATACTGTTAATTTCTTTAGCTTCAATTGTGGCTAAAGTGGAAAGAGATAGCTTAATGGTTAAACTTCATAAAAAATATCCCCAGTATGGCTTTAACAAACACAAAGGCTATTGCACGAAACAGCACCTAACCACCTTATCAAAATTCGGCCCTAGCCCTATTCATCGAAAAAGTTTCAGCCCAGTTGTTGCAGTCTTAAAAATTAAGAGTTAAAAAAGAAATCCGCAGGAGTATAGTCTATTTATTTTTCCACAGTTTTGGGTCGATCGGACAAGAATTGTGGAATTTAAATAATTAAGTTAGAATTAAGTTAGAATTAGTTTAGAGTTATTTTGAAAAGAAGAATAAAAATAGGATACTTTTACAAGCTATTACATATGGCAAAAAAAATTATTTTAACAACAAAAGAAAGGCATAATTTTGAAATATTTTTTGGTAAAGGCTTAAGCGTGGCTGGGGGTATTTTAATAAACTTGAGAGAATGCGGAGAAGAAATTATGGAAAATATTATGGAAAAGCCTTTTTCAAATGGCTACAAAAAATATTGGACTGGTTATAGATTTACGAATCAAAAGCCAAGTCAAAAAACTATTGGAATAAATTTAAGTCGTTTGGAAAAGCAGGGTTTAATAGTAAAAAACAAAAAGGATAAAGTTCTTTATCTTTCCAAAGAAGGTAAAAAAATTATGGTTGAGCTTGAAAATAGAAAGGCAATTTTTGAAAAGCCTTGGGACAAAAAGTTTCGGCTGGTGTTTTTTGACATACCAGAGAAGAAAAGATCTTGGAGGCGTTGGTTGATTAAAGAGCTTACTTCTTGCCGCTTCCTAATGTTGCAAAAAAGCACTTACATTGGCAAGTATCCTTTGCCTGATAGTTTTTATCAAGAAATAATTAGACAAGACTTAGGAGAAAATGTTTTTGTTATAACGGCTGGAGAAATAGATAAGCAGGATGAAGTTTTAAGGATGTTCCAAAAATAGTTTTTGTTGTTTAATTAGTACATCTTTTATTTTCTATTTTCCACAGTTTTGGGTCGATCGGACAAGAATTGTGGAAAAGATTAAAACTTAGGGACTAGGAAGGATTAGGAAGAGCTGGGAAGGTGACTTTAATCCATAGGAGAAGCTTTAGTCCTTTGCTATTGCAATAATAAGGTTTTTTTGGTATTTTAAATAATCTGTTAGCTATCCGCCTAAGGCGGATTTATAAATTAAAGATTTCTAATGTATGAGTGTTCCAAAAAGACACAAAACAAAATCAAAGGTAAAGCAACGCAGAATGCATCAATTTTTAGTTGAGGCAACTTTAGGTGCTTGTCCAAAATGTAACAAACCAAGAAAGCCACACAATGTTTGTCCAAACTGCGGGTTTTATAAAGGTAAAGAAGTTGTGAATGTTTTAGCTAAGTTAGAGAAGAAAGAAAGAAAATCTCGCGAGAGAGAAATCAAAGAAACTGAAAAAGACCAGAAAACAGATAAAAAGAATGTAACAGAAGACAAGCCAATGTCATTAGAAGAACTCTCAAAGAAAAAGTTCTAAATTTACAAATTTTCAATTTACAAATTTTCAAATCAATATCAAATTATTTAATGAATAAATTTTCAAACTAAATCCGTTTGTAAATTAAATCATTTTAATATTGAAAATTGATTGAAAATTGAAAATTGAAAATTGAAAATTGTGGCTTCCAGACATATAGCTCGCTCTATAGTTTTACAATCTTTATACGAATGGGATTTTTATCAAAAGAAATCTGAAATTTTTTCGGTTTTGGAGCGGAATATGCAAGAATTTGGCGGGGGCTTTGATGAGCAAGACTTTGCTAGAGCTTTAACCAAAGGGGTTATTGATAACCTAGAAAAGCTAGATGGCGTTATTACAACTTCAGCCCCAGAAAGGCCAATTGACCAGTTAAGTATTATTGATAGAAATGTTTTAAGGATTGGACTTTTTGAGCTTTTATACGAAGATACTTCCCAAGTGCCTCCAAAAGTAGCCATTAACGAGGCAATAGAATTGGCTAAAAGCTTTGGCGGACCAAGTTCGGGAAAGTTTGTGAATGGAGTTTTGGGAGCTATTTATAATGAGATGCCCCATGAGGAAGAAGCTCCAAAACCACAAGAAGATAAAATAGAAGAGCTAAGCGAGGAGGTTAAATAATTTATGCAGATTGACTTTTCACAATTAGAGAAAAAATTAAATTTAGAATTTTTAAATAAAGCGCTTTTAGAACAAGCTTTTTGTCACCGCTCTTATTTAAATGAAAATCCTGATTTTCATTCCGACCATAACGAAAGATTAGAATTTTTGGGGGATGCAGTTTTAGAGCTTGTTGTAACTGAAAATTTGTTTAAAAATTATAATAACCCAGAAGGGGAAATGACAAATCACCGAGCAGCTTTGGTGAACGCCATTACATTATCAGAA
>Ga0268276_1002179_pt1 | contig 17300 bp, 17 predicted proteins | sample saktaG_4_FD_190145 | JGI IMG/M metagenome (GOLD analysis project Ga0268276, IMG submission 190145) | Saline water microbial communities from Sakinaw Lake, British Columbia, Canada - sak_2010_1_5_45m | ecosystem: Environmental > Aquatic > Non-marine Saline and Alkaline > Saline ...
CCACTCAAGAGCCCCCCTTTTTAAGGAGGGCTCTTCACTTTACTTATATAAAAATAACAAAAATTATTTTATTTCAGTAGCAGGCGGAGTCCAATCAATTTTAAAACTTCTTGTGGTACTGGCAACTTTACCAGCTTTATCGGTTGCATAAACCTCGATGGTACACCCGGAAGAATTTTCAATACGACATTGGCCGCTTGACCCCACAGTAATAGTTTTAACCACGCTTCCCGAATCGGTCATGCTATTGCAGGAAACTGCCGAAGTCAAGTCAAGCGTGGGTACAGAAGTGCCAAAATTCATTATCTTATATTGACAGGTATCTAACCCAGAATCTCCGCCGTTAAGTTCTGTAAATCTAAGACTTACTTGAAAATTACTATTTAGCCAAGCGTTAGGATCGCTTGCTTTATCAAGACCAACTATCGTAACCACAGGAGGATTATTATCTCCCCATCCGGAACAATCTGCTTTACAATTTGACTGGCCGGGAGTAGTCGGGTCGCAAACTTCCCCGCAACTCGTTTCTCCGTCTCCGCAGTATTCCATATCGATGAACCATCTTACGTATTCTCCAGGTTCCGCGCCTCCGGTTATGCCAAGAGCATTGGTCCCGGTCATACAGGCGCCTGTACTGGTATAAGTTTCGTTTCCGCTAGCCGCCACCCCTACTTTACTCACCGTATATTTGCAGGAACCTGGAGAGAAATTAAAACCTCCTCCTAAGCTATGAGTAGCGCTTTTACCGAGAACATCCGTCTGAACAGTAATCGTATCTCCTGATACTGTCCAGGAATTCTGCAATTCTATATTGTCACCGCAGGTGGAATCGCCAGGATTGTCATCCATGGAGAATTTTCTCCAGGTCGTATCTTTGTCCAAATGTCTGTATCCGAAGATTACTCCGTCAGTGGCATCCCATCCCTTTCCGGTAATACTGGTGCTGCAGGAGCCCACGGTAACATAGTCAGAAGGAGGAGAACTGGGACAATTATGACAACAGACGCAGCCGCCTACAAACAAGCCGGAGCAGGCGCCGTATTTCCCAATAGGATCAGCATAATCAGTCTGGCTTTGCCCGCAAGGGATATATCCGCCAATCAGAGGATAACAGTCTGCTTGATAAGCATATCCCCTTCTGTAACATTCATTATTGCAATCCACCACATCTTGGGCGGTTGTACCGCACTGTTTGGTCGAAGACCAATTCCCCGGAGTAGCACAGCCGCTGGCTGACTCCACTCTTACCCGGAATTTATAAGAAGTACCCGTATTCAGGCCGCTAACATAATAATTGGTGGCAGAGGTTACGCCGTAACAACTTCCCGTGCAACAACTTGCGCTTCCGAAATCATAACTGGCGTTGCACCACTCAAGCCTGTAACTGGTGGCTCCACTTACGGCATCCCAGGAAAACTTTATTGCATGCGCACTTTGTTCCGAACAGGGAGAAACCGGCGTGGTGGGCCCCGCACAAGTGGAAGGAGTTACAGTCACTTCAACGTAACTGGGACTGGTGGCTGATTCATGATATGCGGCGCATCCGTTAACGTCGTCAGAATCTATTACCCAGCCGTAATATTGATAAGTTCCCGCAGTTGTTTTAGTGAAATTCCAGGTTTTGGTGCAGCTGGTTTGGTTGCCAACACACTGTTGGCTCTGCCAGGTACCGCCGGCACCTTCTTTAGTATATAAATACCAGACGTCATAATCGTCATACCCGGTAACCGAAATAGTGAACTGTTCTCCGGCTTGGACGGTTGTTTTAGAAGTACTTATCGTTCCCGAAGGATTGGCGCAGTTTACGCAGTTTCCGTTTCCATCACATTCCTTACTCGAGTCGCAGGAAGTTCCTTTAGTATAATTGCTGCAACTGCCCAGGGTTGCTCCGGTACAGTTGGAAGAAGAGATGTATTTACACGTTCCGCAGGAATATTGGAGAGGATTGGAATAAGCGGAACAATTCAAGGTCGAACAGGAGCCGGACCCGTTACAATATTGATAGGTGTCGGCATAATCCCGGTAATAACAATTTTCCGTGGCGGTTGGAGATTCGGTGCCTGACTGATAATAATAATTCAAATAATCGCAATCCTGCAGACTGCTGCAGGTAACGGAAGTGCTGGGATACTGGCAGCCGCCTGAGCCGTTGCACGTTCCCCCGCAGGTGCCTGTGCCATAGCACTCATTAGCCGGGTCTTCACCCGCAGTAATATAATAACAGTCTCCCTTGTAAGTTGCCGAAAAATAACAGGTTACGCAGGTACCGCTGCATGAACCGCTGCAGCAAACTCCGTCCACGCAATATCCGGATTGGCATTCGCCGGCAACACTGCAGGATTCCCCGTTGGCTTTTTTAGAAACCGTGACCGTTACCGAGCCAATACCGGTTTCGTGATAGCCGGAACAGCCCTGCACATCGTCGGAATCCCTGACCCTGCCGTAAAACGTATAAGTTCCCGGGGTTGTCTTTGTGTAATCCCAAGATTTACCACAAGACGTTTGGTTAAATAAACAGGTCTGAGCTGAACCGCTATTCCAGGAATTACTGCCTTCATTACTCGAAATCTGCCAAACGTCATAATTATCATATCCTGTGATTGTAATGGTAAACTGTTCTCCGGGTTGGACGGTAGTTTTCGAAGCGCTTATTGTTCCCGAAGGGTAAGCGCAATCCAAACAAGTACCCGAACCGTTACATTCCTGGTTTGAGCCGCAGGAAGTCCCCAGGGAATAATTTGCGCAGCTTCCCTGGGTGCTGCCGGTACAATAATTAGAAGGAATGTATTTGCAGGTGCCGCATCCATATTTGGAAACAGCTTCGTAACTAGAACAATTTAAGGCAGAGCAGGAGCCGGAGCCGTTGCAATACTGGTACGTATCGGCGTAGTCCCGGTACCAGCACCAATCTTCTCCAGTTGGCGTATCTCCGCTCGGACTTTGATAATAATAATTCAAATAATCGCAATCCTGCAGACTGCTGCAGGTAACGGAAGTGCTGGGATACTGGCAGCCGCCTGAGCCGTTGCACGTACCACCGCAAGTCCCGGTTCCGTAGCACTCATTGTCCGGATCATCTCCTGAATTGTAATAATAGCATCCGCTTGCGGTGCAATGCATGCAAGTTCCATTACATGCCCAATCACAACAGTAACCGTCCACGCAGTAGCCGGACTGGCATTCGCCGCCAGCGCTGCAGGTTGATCCGTTGGGTTTCAAAGCCGTATAACAAAGACCCCAGGAACCATACCTGAAGTCACAGGCGTTTGAACACTCTTCATTACAATCACATATGTTTCCATTGGCACAATTTAATATAGAATTGCAGCCTGAGGGATTGTTAGAACATGTAATGGCTACACAACTGCCGCCTGAGCAGTATTGGGAAGTGCTGCAAGAAGCGTAAACGGCCCAGCCAGACCAGCTGGACCAGCTGCCGTAAGAACCGCTGCAACTGGAGCTGGATCCGGAGCAATATCGAGGTCTTGTACGGTACTGATATCCTGCATCATCTCCAGCAGTGTATCCCCAAGGACAACCGTAATTATATTCATAGTCGGTGTCGCAGGTATAGCTTGAGGATCTGTAACGACATCCGTCGCAACAAGTACCGGAAGAACATTGGGAATAACACGAGCCGCCGGAACAATACTGGCTGCCTGAACAAGCGTTGTAAGTATTCCAGCTGGACCAGCTGCCGTAAGAACCGCTGCAACTGGAGCTGGACCCGGAACAATATCTATATCTGTAGCGATATCCTCCATCGGCGCCACAGCTTGTTCCCCAAGGACAGTCATATTCATAATAAGGTCCGCCGCAAGAATAGCTCGTAGATCGATAATTGCACCCGTCACAGCAGGTACCGGAGGTGCACTGACAAGCAGGAGCACCGCAACCAGTTGTACACCAAGAAGGACAACTCGAATAATATACAGGCGTATTGCCGCTACAGAAATAGTCCCTGGGAGTAGTACAAGAATCATAGTATTTGTAATTGGTACCATCGTAATAAGCCGAGACGTAAGTAGAGTAGTTGTAACAGGCCGTCCAGCCGGCTGAAACTTCGGACGAAAAAAAGAACATAAATATAAAGACTCCCAGGACAATAAATATTGCTTTAATTATATGTTCTTTTCTCATATTTGATTTTATTGATCGTTTTCAATTAAGGAGCTAATGTCACTTCTACTCCTTCCAATGTGCTGTCAGTTTTTAATACGCAGGAAACACTAGCTCGGTCCCCAACTTTTATTTCCGCAAACTCAATTTCTTCTCTCGTTGCCGGTTGTGGCACTGTTGCTTCCTCCGGCAGAGTTAAGCGATAAACAGAGGCGTCTTCTCTTATCAAAACAGTCAAGGTTTCTTCTTCACTGCTTAAAGTCAAGCTGCGGCCTGATATTTCTGTGATGTCACCGGAAACAGAGGTGGTTAACTGTCCGACTATTTTTAATGCCAATAAATCGGCCAGCGGAGATTCCGTTTGGGCGCCCTGCATTTGTTTTTGAGCATAATTCAAGCCTGAGTAGAATCCCAGAGCCAGAAGAATTAACCCGCCGATTACACCGATAACGATTAAATTTTCTTTTTTCATTTTTAGTAATTTTTATTTATTTTTAGAATTCGACCTTTTCATTTATTAAGTTTATCTTATTGGTAATTCAATAAAGAAAATTGACCCTTTGTTTTTTCCCAGGCTCTGCGCCCAGATTTTGCCTCCGTGCATATCAACGAATTTTTTGGCGACATAGAGACCGAGGCCAGCTCCTTCCGTCCAGAATCTCGTTCCCGCCTTCCCTCTCGAAAAGCTCTCGAAAAGATGGGATATTTCCTCTTTAGTCATTCCCTCTCCGGTGTCAGCCATCTCTATTCGGTACTTATCTTCTTCTATCAGCGTTCTTACGGTTATTCCTCCCCTGTTAGTATATCTTATCGCGTTGTCAATAATGTTCAAGATGGCCTGCCTTATTTTATCTTTATCAACAGAAATCTTCGGCAAGGGATTTTTGGGTTTTTCCATTTTCAGATAAATGCCTTTTCTTTCCGCTTCATTCTCCAGTTCCCCTAATACGCTTTTAATTACTTCTTCGACAGGCGTTTTCTCCGTTCGCACCTCCATTCTGCCCGCCTCTATTCTCGATATGTTTAGAAGGTCATTAACCAATTTTATCAATCTTTCGTTGGAACTGTAAATATTCTCCAAAGGCTTTTGCATTTTCTTGGGCGGTTTTCCGTAGGTCTTCTCCAGCATCATTGAAATGTACCCTTTGATGGCGGTTAAAGGCGTTCTCAACTGGTGAGAGGCGATGGAAACGAATTCCGACTTCGCCCTGTCTAGTCTTTTTAATTCTTCGTACGCCTCGCTCAGTTCCTTCGTCCTTCTTTCCACTTCCCTCTCCAGTTTCTCGCTGAATCCTTTTGTTTCGGAATAGAGTTTGGCGTTTTGCAAAGCGATTGATGCCTGGTTTGAAAGATTGGTCAAAAGTTCTATATCTTGCTCAGAGTAGGGGTCGCCGGAAATCTTATTGCCCAGAACAATCATGCCGATTATTTTTTTCTCCATCAAAAGCGGCAAGCAGAGAGCGGCCTCGATCTTCTTCATGTTCGTTTTCAATGTTTCCAACCTTTCATTTTCTTTTTTATTCGCAACGTCTCTGACTATCAAAGAAATTTCCTCGTAGACGAGGGGCTTCTGCGTTTTTTCGAGATAAATCGTCAAGAAATTATCCTTAACCAAGGAAATGCCGTTTTCTTCTCTGAAACCGATATTTTTCTGAATCCGGTAGTCGCCGTTACCCGGTTCTCTCAAAAGGACAACTGTCCTGTCTAGCTTCATAGTATTCATTAAAGTGGTAACAATTAGAGAAGAAAGTTTATCCAAATCCAAAAACTGAGTTAATTTTTTTCCTAAATCCGTAAGAACAGTCTGATAGGAATAAAAAGTGTAATAAAAATATTTGGAAGAAAATTTTTCAAAGAACCGAAAAATCGGTTGGAAAAGTAAAACACCGATAATCAGAGTAATTGTCCCACTGATGCTATAAGTTACTGTGGGAAAGAATTTATTATTAAGAAACATTAAGAAAGACGCTAGTCCGACAACCACAATGAAAGAAAAAGAATATATTGCACCTCTGCCTAAAACAAAACGAATATCCATTAAACGGTATTTAAGGATAGCGTAAGAGAGAATAAAGGGATATAAAAATATGAGAAAATTTCCGTAAGGAGGAAACGGAATTCCATACCACAAGGGAAAATTCGTTGCTCCTCCACCGAATCCAATAACTAACGCAGCCAGGATATATTTAATTTGTTCTCTGAGATAACCGCTTGTATTATTGTAAGTCTTAATAAGCTCGAAAAATGCATAACCGATTATCCCCAAATAACCGAAGATTAAATAAAGATTGTAAACAAGACCCGGTTCCGGCCACCAAGGAAAGAATAACTGAGGCGATACATCCTTGACGTAGAGGGGGGTAAAAGTAAAGGAAAGAAAAATTATGGTGATAACATATCCCAAAATTAGTACCAACTCTCTCTTTTTTTGAAGATTCAATAAAGAAAAAATCCAGTGAAGAAAAAAGATGGGGATAAAGGTAGAGCCGATGCTCAAAATCCTGGTCCAGAGAAGAGATGATTCCTTGTCTGCAGACAACTGCCAAAAACCGTAACCAAACGACCAAATAGCTAAAGCAAAAGTCATTAGGCCGAAGGTTTGATTTACTAGTTTTTTTGGAGTTTTTAAAAAAACAATTAAACCAAAAATTACCGCAGAAATTCCATTTATAAATCCAGATAGAGCGAAGATATTCATAAGTTAATTGAAATAGCCCCTGGGATAATGTTAGTAGATTTTAACATTTTCCCAAGGGCTAAACAATATTTGGTTTGCAGGTCCTGTTTAAGGCTTGTAGACTCTGTTCACCCAGACTTGCTGGGTAAAGGTCTTTCCCCACACAGGATTGGCAAAACCGATTTTCCGAACCAGGAGATCCTCCAATTCTTCCCTCGGCAGAAAAGTGTATATACCTTCCCTGCCTTTTTTTTGAATGGTGAGAGCGTGTTTCAAGATTCTCGTGCCCTGCAGAATTCGGGTAATGTCCTTGTGCGCTATGTATTCATAGACATTGAGCATGTCGGGGACGGAAGCGATGAAAACCCAAATGAAGTTTACGTTGTGTTTGGGCGTGGTCCAAACCATGTGGCCACCGGGTTTCAAGATGCGGAACATTTCACGCAACACACCCTCGAAAGCTTCTTTGCCTTTCTGACCCATAAAGTCAGTCACGTAAGGCAGGACCAGGTTGGCAGCTATCCCGTCGAAGTAATTATCCGCATAGGGCAAGAAGTCGGTGATGCTTTGGTACTTCAGGGAGACTGGCAGGTTGACGCTCTGCTTGGTCAGTTTCTCCAGTTTTTCCTCGGCCGGTCTGAGAACTATGTCTATGGCCTCGATATTTGCCACCTTGCCGTTGCATTTCTGGCAGATGAGTTCACTCATTGCCAGCGGTCCGCACCCGACATCAAGCCAATTGTCTCCGGGTTTTGGGTCGAGGAGATTCCTTACGGCTTTGCTCAGACGGTAATACGGTTGAGCCTTTTCGAGGTTGACGTATATTTCACCGTATTCTTCCCAGAAACGCAATTCTTCTTTCCAGGCTAAGAGCCTTTCCTTGATGGTCGGAGCCACATCAGGCGTAATGAGTAGGGTAAGATTTTTCGAGCTTAATTCTCCATTCCCCGCTCCCCCGATCAATTCATAGAGTCCCAGAGATTCTATCTTCGTTGTCATTTTCTTTACCTCCTTTCTCTCAATTTATGTATGGTTTATCCTTTCTCAGATGCAACTGTATGAGCAGCCAGTCGAATACCCAGCAGCAGAAAAAGAAAATCGTTATCGCAATGCCCCAGAAAATATCCGGTAGGGGCATTTTGAAGAAATCAACAAAATTCTCTCTGCTGAATCCAAAGAAGTTATCTGTGGTAACCATGAGCACCTCCTGAGTTTCGGTATTTATGTAAATACATCCGAACAATCCAGATGTAATTGTTAAATTAGCTAATACTATATTATCAAACTACCATATTTTGTCAATATTTCCCGACAGAATTCTGAAATACCCCAATTTTAATATAAAAATAGTGTAAAATACTCATTGACAGTTTAATGGCGTTGACCCATAATTTAATATCTAATAGAATGTAAGTATGATAACTCCTCCCCTAGAATTAGAATTAAGAAAGCTGGGATTAACCGAGAAGGAAGTAAAAGTTTACCTTACGGGTTTAGAATTGGGCCCTGCCTCTGTCCAGAATATTGCGGTGAAAGCAAATCTGACCAGGCCGACCACGTATGAAATTATAAAGAAACTGGAAGAAAAAAAATTATTTGTTGAGACGGGGAAAAAAGGAAAAAGGCATTTCTCCGCCCAATCTCCGGAGAGAATCCTGGGGATACTGAAAACTCAAAAACGTGAGATAGAAGAAAAAGAAAGAGAATTCATCAGAATTATTTCAGCCCTGGAAGCGAGATATTCCAAAGAAAAAGAAGGCATAGAGGTATTTAAAGGAAAAGAAGGGTTCAAGACATTGGAAGAAATAATTTCTTTCAGTTCAGTCCCGGAAATAACGATAATAAATTTCTCCAAGCTTCCCATCGCAAAACAGACGCTTAAGAAGATTTTCCAGGCCATCAAAAAAAGACTGGGCAAAATCGAGATAAAAGAAATCACCATGAAAAACAACGGCAGTTTCATCATCTTCGACAAGATCATATTTTTTCCGCCGGGAAAGCAAAAAGCATTCTTGATCTCTTGAACAAATTAAAAACCCGCCCCATAAAGGGCGGGCTTTAATTTCAATTCCAAACTACATTGCCGGTGTTTCAGGAGGAGGCGGTGGAGGCGTCGGACTCGTCGGTCCCATCGGTTGTTTTGGAGCGCCGGGACCTTTCTTCTTGCCCATCAAATACCAGATGGCCCCTCCGACTACGACAACTATGATAATAATCCAAAGAAGAGTCATAATAAAATTTTAAATTTAGGTTTAAATTTGTCGACCTTGAAGGATATTCTATTTTCTTAATTCATTCTCTTTCTATTTTTCTTTTCTGTCAAGCTGAAAGAATCCACAAGTTTGTAAATGTCTCCCGCTCCCATTATGATCAGCACTTCCCCGCTTCCTAGATTTTCCTTCAGATAATTCAAAATCTTCTCCTTAGGCAGGTATATTACGCTTTTCTTTTTAACCGCCCTTACCAGTTTTTCCGAACTTACTTTCTTTCTGATTTTTGTTTCTTCCCTCCCTGCCACGTCAAAAATATCGGTAATTATTATCTGATCAACCGATGCCCGCCGGAAGACCTTTACGAAATCCTTGAACAGGTAATACGTTCTTTGATATTGATGAGGCTGATAGACGCACCAGATTTTCTTTTTCGGATACTTTTCCCTGGCAGCTTTGAGAGTGACCCTGACTTTGGTGGGATGATGTCCGTAGTCGGAAATCAGCGTTATTCTTTTTTTATTCCAGGTCGTTTGTTTCGTTTCGAACCTCCGCCAGGCGCCCTTATAGCTGGAGAGCGCTTTGAAAGATACCTTGTCGGGAACTTTCAGAATTCGGCCAACGGTCAATGCCGCCAGGGCATTGTAAACGTTATGCTCTCCGGGAACTTTCAAAACCTTCTTCAATTTATTCGCAGCGTTCTGTTTCAGCGAATAATATTCCGTTTTCTGTTTTGCTTCATTTATTACCTTACGAATGTTTTTATCGTCTTTGTTCGCCACTAGTAATCCGTCTTTCGGCAAGTGAGAGACGTATTTTTTAAAAGTCTTGAGAATGTTTTTGAGATTCTTGTAATAATCCAGATGATCCTCTTCGATATTGGTCAGGACCATGATTTTCGGCCAGTAATTCAAGAAAGAAGCAAAGTGTTCGTCCGCCTCGATAACCAGATATTTTGACTTCCCCACCCTGCAGTTCGAGTCCCCGAACTCTTTCAGTTTCGTGCCGACAATCACCGTGGGATCCAGGCCGGCCTTGACCAGCAAAAGCGCAATCATTGCCGTAGTAGTGCTCTTTCCGTGGCTGCCGGAAACGGCCAAGGTATAATGCTGCTCGGTCAACTTTCCCAGGGCCTGAGGATAGCTTAAAATTGGAATTTTTGATTTCCAATTTTTAATTTTTACTGCCGGACTATAAATTATCAAATCTGCATTTTTGGGGAATTTGTTTTTGCCGATAATGATTTTTGCACCGTCATTTTTTAAAGCGTCGGTAATTTCCGATCTAACCAAATCCGAGCCGCTGACCTTGTGGCCTTTTTTAATATAGTACTTAGCCAGGGCAGAAACCCCGATTCCGCCTATGCCGATAAAGTGAATTTTTAACTTTGGAGCTTGCATGATTCTAAAACCACGTATTCCGGGCCGGTTCTTTTAAGATCACTTTCCATTACGTCAATGGAAGCGACTTCGAAACTTAAATCGATATCTTCTGTAACCTGCGGCCTTTCTTCCTGTTCTAGCCTTCTGAATTCCCAGGTTTTGATTCTTCCCAGGGTTATATGAGGAGTAAGGTTGAATTCTTTGATTTTCTCCCCCACTACCCAAACCATCCTTGGAGGTTTTTTATCCGTCGGACCGTAACAGATCTTATTCAAATGTACGGTAAACACTTTTTTTTCAGAAGATATTTCCTGCGTCTTCTGACAGAGTTCCATTAATTCCTCGTCAGTCAGGTATCCCAGAAACTCCATGGTAATGTGCAAATTTTCTTTCTTCGTCCACCTTACCGGCAGTTCCGGCCACTTTGTTTGATATTCGGCCATTTTTTCTTTTATCTCTCTCGGTAAGTTTATGGCAACAAAAATCCGATGTCTCATATAATTGAAGAATAGCAAATTTTAAGCTAAAATTAAAGAGTAATGAAGGAAGTTTATCTTTACAAAAAACTGGAAGACAAAAAAGTGCAGTGCCAGAACTGCGCCCACTATTGCCAGGTTTCGCCCGATAAGACAGGAGTTTGCGGAGTGAGAAAAAACAAAAACGGCAAGTTGTACGTATTGAGCTACGGAAAAATCATAGCCCTGCACATCGATCCCATTGAAAAAAAACCTTTCTTCCATTTTCTGCCGGGCACTCATTCTCTGTCCGTTGCCTCGGTGGGCTGTAATTTCAGGTGCGCCAACTGCCAAAACTGGGACATTTCTCAGGCGCCAAGGTTAACAAACAAGATCGAAGGCGAAAAAATAACTCCCGCAGAAATCGTAAAGACAACCTTAAAAAATAATCTGCCCAGCATTTCCTACACTTATACCGAACCGGCAACCTTTTCCGAGTTTTCTCTGGACATGATGAAACTCTCCAAAAAAGAAGGATTAAAGAATGCCTGGGTGACAAACGGCTTCTGGTCGAAAGAATTGTTCGAATTGGTTTCTCCTTACGTGGACGCCGCCAACGTCGATATCAAAGGATTTACGGATGAATTTTATCTGAAGGTCTGCGGCGCAAAGTTGCAGCCGGTCCTGGATACGTTGAAAAGACTGAAGGAAAAGAAAATCTGGGTTGAAGTTACGACCCTGATTATTCCTACGCTCAACGATTCAGAGGAAACGCTGAGAAAAATCGCTGAATTCATTAAAAACGAGTTGGGAGCGGAAACTCCTTGGCACGTAACCCAGTTCTCGGGCGCCATTTCCTGGCGGCTTCAGGAGCTGCCGGAAACTCCGGTGGAAACATTGGAATTGGCGTATAAAATAGGCAAAGAAACAGGATTGAAGTATGTTTATACGGGAAACGTGCCGGGAATTCCCTCGGAAGACACCTTTTGCCCAAAATGCAACACTCCCGTAATAGACAGAACTGGTTATGTAGTTAACCGCCGTGATAAGAAAGGCAAATGTCCCAAATGCGGGGAAGATTTAAATTTAATTCTATGATTACTTTTTCTTGTCTATCCCCTCACCCGCCGATAATTCTGCCTTCCGTTGGCTCGGAAGAGGACCGAGGGCACGTTAAAAAAACCATAGAGAGTTTACATTCTCTGCGGCAGAAGTTCGTTGAGGCCGGTCCCCAAGAAATCCTGATTGCTTCCCCTCATCCTGATTGGGGGTTTAACGTTCCCCTATTCTTCTTGGCCAAAGATTTCAAGGGCAAAATCAAAACTTATTTGATAGGTATCGAAGAACCGGAATTTTATTTCAACGAAGGAAAAAGAACTTACGAGGAACTGGATAAGGATAAAAAGTACGCCTTGATCGCTTCTGGCGACTTGTCCCATTGTCTGAAAGAAGACGGTCCATACGGTTTTCAGCCGGACGGCCCCAAGTTTGACGAAGAATTGCTTGAAAGTTTAAAAAAGAAAGACATGGAAAACATTCTGAAATTGGAACAGAAATATCCTCAGGCCGGCGAGTGCGGGCTGAGGCCACTCTGTTTTATTCTGGGAATGTTGGAGGCGTCGAGAACGGACTGGCAGCCGGAAGTCTTGTCGTACGAAGGTCCTTTCGGCGTGGGATATGCGGTAGTAAATATTAATTTAAAATAAATATGGACTTGCAGCGGATAAAAGAGATTTTAAAAAACGAACCTTCTTTCAGGTTAAAACAGGCGAAGAAAGCCATTCTACAGGATTTGATTGAAAACTGGCACGATATCACTTCCCTGCCTCAAGATTTGCGCCAAAAACTGGAACAAAATTGCCCGATTGCGGAACTGGAAACGGAAAGAACGCTAACCTCTAAAGACAGCCAGACAATAAAAGAACTTTTTAAATTAAAAGACGGTTCAAAGATAGAATCTGTTTTAATGAAACACAAAGACGGGAGGCGGACCGTTTGCGTATCTTCGCAGGTAGGATGCGCGATGGGCTGTCGGTTTTGCGCCACTGGGATAGCCGGTTTCAAGAGAAACCTGACCTCTTCAGAAATAATTGAGCAGATTCTATTTTTTGCCAGATTCCTTAAAAAATCGAGAGAAAAAATCAGCAATGTTGTCTTTATGGGTATGGGAGAACCCTTTCTGAATTATGACAATGTTCTGGAGGCGATAAGAATTTTGAACGACAAAGACGGACTTAATCTGGGAGCCAGGCATATTTCCATTTCCACCTGCGGCATTACGGAGGGAATTAAAAAACTAGCGGAAGAAAAACTCCAAGTGAACTTAGCGATTTCTCTCCACGCTCCCAACGATGAATTGCGCTTGAGACTAATGCCGGTAACAAAAAAATACCCGATTGAAAAAATATTAGCGGCGGTTGATGACTATATCGAAAAAACCAAAAGAAGAGTGATGTTCGAGTACTTAATGATGGATGGCGTCAACGATTCGGAAAAAGAGGCCGAAGAGCTGGTTCATCTTTTGAAAAAACCTCTGTATTTTGTTAATCTTATATCATTCAACCCCATAGGCCACTGTGAATTTAAACCTTCTCCTGGCTGGAAAATTAAAAAATTCAAAGAAATTTTGGAAAAACAAGGGGTTGACGTAACCCAGCGTCATCGTTTCGGCAGGGAGATTAAAGCTGCCTGCGGCCAATTGGCAGGTAGAAAATAAAAATATGGCAAAATTAAAAGACATAGTCAAATTCCTGAATAATTATCTCAGGATCGAAGAGATAAAAGATTTCTCCCGCAACGGTCTGCAAGTTAAGGGCAAATCAGAAGTATCTAAAATAGCATTTACCGAGAATGCAGGTCTGGATACCTTTAAAAGCGCCCTGTGCGAGAAGGCGGATTTAATTATCGTTCACCACGGTATTTTATGGAAAAAATTACCGTTTGCGAGGAATAAATGGCTTAAGAAGCTCGTGGCTAGAAGAATAAAATTCTTAGAGAAAAATAATATTTCTCTTTACGCCGTCCACTTGCCGCTTGACAGGCACAGAATCGTCGGGAACATTGCTCAGCTGATAAAGTTGCTGGGGGCGGAAATAGAAAACGGGTTTGCTTATATAGGAGGCAAGAACGTAGCCTGGACAGGAAAATTTAAAAATACCGTAGATTTAAAAAAAGTTGTTAGGATTTTAGAAAAAGGACTCAAAACAAAATGTGTTGTTTTGCCTTTTGGCAAGAAAAAAATAAAAACTATCGCAGTATGCAGTGGTGGTGCCGGCTCCAAAACCCTTTATGACGCCCTGAATGAGAAAGTTGATTTATATGTTACCGGTGAGCAGAAAGATTTTTACACTGCAGTCAAAGATCTGGATTTCAACGTGATATTTGCCGGCCATTACGCTACGGAAACTCTGGGGGTTAAAGCTTTGATGCCGCTTTTGGAAAAAAAGTTCAAAATAAAAACAATTTTTATAGACGACCCTACGGGGTTATAATTATGGACCAGTACGTTTTACTCGCCAAAGCAACAGTAGAGAATTACATAAAGACTGGAGAAATTATTTCTTCTCCGCAGAATCTGCCAGAGGAAATCTTGAAGAAAAGATCCGGAGTTTTCGTTACTATTGAAAAACAAGGCGAATTGAGAGGATGTATCGGCACCTATCTTCCCACGAGGATAAACATTGCCGAAGAAATAATTCACAATGCCGTAGCCGCAGCCACCGAAGATTACAGATTCGGCCAAATCCAAAAAGACGAACTCCCCTTTCTTTCCTACGCAGTTTCCATTTTAAGTGACCCCGAAGAGGTAAGGGACTTAAAAACATTGGACCCTAAAAAATTTGGTATAATTGTAAAGACATCGCCCTTCACCTATCCCAACGAAGACGTGCTGTTCGACGGAAAAATGCCCTTTAAGTCCGGACTTTTATTGCCGGATCTGCCGGGCGTAGACAGTGCGGAGAAACAATTTATCATCGCCTGCGACAAAGGACAGATAGATCCCGAAAAAGAGAAGGTATTCATATATCGCTTCACCGTTGAAAAACATGAATAAAACACAAAAAAAAGCGAAAGAGAAAAAAATAAAGAAACAGAAAGAGGAAACAAAGATCCAGGAAATCGTCAACCACTACTTTTACAGCAAGGGCTACAGCCTGGACAAGATTAAAAAAGACGCCAAGAAGAAAAAGATAATTTATTCAAGGTTCACCAGGCCTGCAAAACAACTTCTGGATCTGGCGGGCTCGGTGAAAAAAGCGAAAGCAGCCATTGACCGAGTGGCGGGATGGGCGCAGTCCCGCGGGCTGGATTACGCCATAGAGACTGTTTTCAAGAAGTGGCTGGAATTGGACATGCTAAAGCCTAAGGAAATAGTCAAAAAGCCTTATTTCCAAGGCAATCCCATGGTCTGGTCTGAAAGCAAAAGGAAATGGTTCGTGATTTCGCCCGAAGGCAACTGGCTTGAGTTTGCCGGGAAAGAAGAAGAAATGGAATGGAGAATAGCAAAGAGAAAATAATTTTTATAGGGACTCCCGAGTTCGGGGCCATTGTTCTGGAAGAAATGATAAAGGGCGGATATACGCCCGTTTTAGTCGTTACCTCGCCGGATAAAAAGGTGGGGAGAAAACAGATTATTACTCCCCCGCCGGTAAAGAAGATTGCCGAAAAGCATGACATTGCCGTTGTCCAGCCGGAAAAAATAAAAGATGCTATTCCTCAGATAAAAAACATTAATTCAGACCTGATAATCATAGCCGCTTCCAGTTATATTATTCCCAAAGAGATTCTGGATATTCCGAAATACGGCTCTCTGAACGTTCATCCTTCTCTCCTTCCCCGCTGGAGAGGGCCCTCTCCGGTTCAGTTTACGATTCTGAACGGAGACGAAAAAACCGGAGTAAGCGTAATGAAGGTCGCTGAAAAAGTGGATGCCGGCCCCATAGTCTCCCAAGAAGAAATAATCCTTAAAGAAAAAGAAACTTATACCCAATTGCATAATAAACTGGGAGAACTGGGAGGAAAGTTATTGGCAGAAACAATCCCCAAATGGATGAAGGGAGAAATAGAAACAAAAGATCAAAACGAAAAAGAAGCCACTTACAGCAAGATTTTAAAGAAAGAAGACGGAAAAATCGACTGGCGGAAGCCTGCCGAAGAAATAGAAAGACAAATAAGAGCTTTTAGTCCTTGGCCGGGCAGTTTCACTTTCTGGCAGAGAAGTGATAAATTAATCAAGATAGAAATTCTGGAAGCCAGGGCATACAAAAATATTAATTCCAGTAACTATCAAATCGGCAAAACCCTGGTGGCACCGCAAAACCATCTTTGTATTCAGACGGGAAAAGAGTTTCTGGTAGTTGAGAAACTGCAGATGGAAGGGAAAAAAGAAATGAACTCGGAAGATTTCATGAGAGGTTTCTCCGATTTCATAGGAACAATTCTAAGTTAAAAAAAATGCTAACACACAATGATTTAAAAAAAGGAATAGAGTTTATTCTGGATGGTCAGCCCTACGAAATATTGGAATCATCGTCCTTTTTCAAAGGAAGGGGCAGTTCGGTTGTACCGACTAAAATCAAAAACCTGATTACCGGAGCCATTATCTCTAAAACCTTTCATCCCGGAGAAAAATTGGAAGAAGCGGAGATAGAAAAAATAACAGTAAAATTCCTTTATTCTCACCGGGACAGGCTTTTCTTCTGCGAAGGGAATAATCCTTCCATCAGGTTTGATTTGCCGAGAGATATCATCGGCGACAGCGCCGACTTTCTGAAACAAAATCAAATTGTTGACGGATTGAGGTTTAAAGATCAAATAATAAACATTTCTCTGCCGATAAAAGTCCAGTTGAAAGTCACGGAAGCTCCGCCCGGCGCCAAGGGAGACAGGGCTCAAAGCGGAAACAAGGTGGTGACTCTGGAAAGCGGCGCTCAGATAAACGCTCCCCTTTTCATTGAAGTCGGAGATATTATTGAAGTGAACACTGAAACCAGAGAATACGTAAGAAGAGTTGAGTGATTTTACGTTTATCAAGGCAACTTTAAAGGCGGCTATCATAGTGAAGAGTTTGATAGCCGCCTTTTATTCTGGTTCGTCGGGCAAACTTGCCTCGAGCTGTGAAAGAACTGCAGCGGTCTCTTCGATCGTCTGCCTTGCTTTTTCACGCTCCTTCTGAGGAAGCAGTTGCCACAGGTAAGGAAGAACTTTCGCTTCCACGTCAATCAGTTTGCGGTAGACTTTGACGGGACTGCGATGCGAGAAGGGAGAGTCCTTCTTGCCCAGTTTTCCCTTAATAAAAAGGTCTAGAACTTTATTGAGGTAGAATATGAAACTGTGGATGGCCAGAATGGTATGGCGTTCCACGACCATTCTTACGGCGGATCTCGCCATATAGCGGTCTTCGGCCATGGAGAACAGGGACATCTGGTCGTATCTCTGGTTAAAGAGGAATTTATCG
>Ga0268276_1002183_pt1 | contig 17276 bp, 14 predicted proteins | sample saktaG_4_FD_190145 | JGI IMG/M metagenome (GOLD analysis project Ga0268276, IMG submission 190145) | Saline water microbial communities from Sakinaw Lake, British Columbia, Canada - sak_2010_1_5_45m | ecosystem: Environmental > Aquatic > Non-marine Saline and Alkaline > Saline ...
GAAGTCGTACCCGAACCCGAGTTGAGGAAAAACCCCGAATCAAACCAGATTCCCTACTTCGTCGTTGACGCCATTGTGGAACTTCCCTGGGGCGCTTATCCGAGTTCCGTGCCGTACTACTATGATTACGATGCACCCTTCATGAGGGGAATGGACGCTGCTTCGAGGAACGAGGTTGATCTGAAGAAATGGGTTGATGAATGGGTCTATGGACCGAAGAGCTGGGAAGACGTAATGGTCAAGGTCGGGGCAAAGAGGATGCTCGATCTTAAGGCGGACAGCACCACTGGATACAGCACCAGAATCCTCAGAGGCAAGAAGCCTGCACCCAGGATGAAGATGCCTCTGTCCGTCGCAAGAAGCGGTTACTAAAAAAGGGAGGGAACGATCAATGGCAAAATCTATGGAAGAATTGATGGAAGTAATAGACAAGATTCCCGAGGAACCAGCTAAACAGGGTGAGTTTATTCTGCCTGAGCTGATGGCCATTCAAATTGCTCACCAGGTTCGGGATGATGATATCGTTTTCGCCGGCACGGGTCTCCCGATGGTGGGGATCATGACGGCAAACTTCCTGAATGCACCACACGCGCTTCTCATTTATGAAGCGGGAATTTGCGACGGCAAGACCATGCACGTTCCAATGTCCGTCTGCGACCAGAGGGCGGCGAACATGAGCTCCTCGCTGGGCGGACTCGTTGACACCTTCGGCTATTACCTCCAGCAGGGATTCGTGTCCCTCGGATTCCTCGGGGGTGCGGCCATCGACAAGTACGGTGGCGTCAACGTGACATCCATCGGGGATTATTATCAGCCTGCACATCGCTTCACCGGTTCGGGGGGCAATTCCGACATCGGCACGTTGTCGAAAAGGACGGCCTTTATCATCCTCCAGGAGAAAAGGAGATTCCTGGAGAGAAATGAGTACACCACGACCCCCGGATGGTGGTGCTGGGACTTCAAGACCAACGAATGGAAACCCAAGAAGGAAGTCTGGAAAGGCACTCCGTACGCCGACAGCGGTCCCGTGGCCGTCGTAACGAATATGGGAACCTATAAGTTCGACGAGAAAGGCGAGATCTACCTCGATACCTTCCATCCCGGGGTGACCGTGGAACAGATCAAGGAGAACTGCGGTTTCGCTCTCAACGTATCCAAGGTGAGGGGAGCAAGCCCCAATCCGACATACAAGGAACTCTTCGTTCTCAGGGAGTTCGTTGATCCCGAACTGATCTTCCTGCCGCAGAAGACGGATTACCCGGCGGCGATCCAGGCGATCATCGACAAATAAGCTTCATAACAACCGAAGAAGGTTAAAGAGACAGGCCGGAGGGAAAATAACCTGCTCTTTAACCTTCCTCTTTAAAAACAGCTATTGCCCTGGGCGTGTCCAAGCAAACGTGCTCTGAACACAGAGAGGGAGGTAAAGGTTTTTGCCCAGGCAATAGCTATTTTACTGCCTGCTTTTTCTCTTTCTGAGGCCTTTCCAGCCCTTTGACGATCTGCGACTGAATCATCCGCGGCAGAAGCATGTGATGATGGGGGCAAATGGACTTCGGGTTCTGATAGGCCGCATTCGCAAAGGCTACCATGTATTTCCGCATGTCTTCGTACCGCACCACCTCGTCGATGAACCCTTTCTTCGCACAGTAGAAGGGCCTCGATGTTTCCTCGTAATGCTTCACGAGCTCATTCATTTTCTGAATGGTGCCGTCGAGAGACCTGCCGGCATCCTTTTCCTTCACGAGCCGGCGGGCGTAACTGGCCGCTGCCGCCGTCTCACCGTGCATGACGTTGATCTCCGTCGCCGGTGTTCCGAGGGTAAAGGCATTGTTGTTGTTGGCCGTCGGACCTCCCAGAACATAGTGAGCCGCCGCCGTCCCCTTGCGGAGCACGACAAGCATCATGGGCAGTTCCGTCGACTCAATGGAATAATTGAGCGCCTGTCCCAGCCCGAGGAGCTCCGCCTTCTCGGCAATATCACCCACGTCGATTCCCGACGTATCCTGGAACCAGATCATCGGCACGCGGTCGCGGTTGCAGAGGGTCACGAACTCGTTCATCTTGATGAGACCCTGCCGGTAGAGCTTTCCGCCGATCGCGTGGTACTCGTTCGTATACTCCGGATAATTGGGCAGCAGTCCCTGGCGGTTGCCGATGACGCCCAGGAGGAACCCGTCGACCTTCACCAGACCGCAGTACATCTCCGGCCCGTAGCCCGGCTGAAATTCCATATGCTCGGAGTTGTCGATGAGCCGCGCCAGCACCTCATCGAAGGAATAGACGGCCCTCGTATTGACGGGAATGATCGACACCAGATCCGCCGGAGATAATTTCGGTTCCGCCGGCTCGGCCACGCGGAAAAATTTCGGGTTGTAGGCCGGCAGGTAGTTCATCCACTCTTTGATGGCATCCAGGACCGCCGTCTCGGTCTCATAGACGGCCTTGAAAAAGCCGGTCTCGTTATAATGGATGCTGACGCTTCCGGGAGGAACGGCTTTGTAATGCCGGGTTGCCTCAATCAGCTGCTCGGCCCCTTCTTCGTCAAAAGATCCCTTGGGACTCATGCCGCTTACGATGCCCCCGCCGCCCACCGCAATATTGCATTTCTTGTGGGCGAGCAGGATCGTCGGGCTGATGCCCTGATAACCTCCCCCCGCGGGGTTGGTGCCGTAAATGCCCGCGATCACGGGCACCCCTTCCTGCTCGAGCTCCGCGTGGCGGAAAAAGCAGGTCCCCTGACCGCGGCGGTTGGCGTACACCTTCTCCTGCTCGGGAAGTTTCACGCCGGAGCAGTTGACCAGCCAGACCAGCGGCAGGTGGAGGATCTTGGCCATATCGGTGACGCGCAGGTTATTGTCCGCCTGCCCGGCGATCCAGGCGCCTGCGATCCATTTATTGTTGAATCCGATGAGCACGCACCACTTCCCGTTAATCCGGGCCAGACCGTCCACGACATTCGTCTGTCCGGACTCCTCATTTTCCGGATCATAGATGGTATGGAGCGGGGTGAACGTCCCCGGATCGACCAGGTATTCGATTCTCTCCCAGACAGTCATCTCTCCGCGCCTGTGGAGCTCCTCCGTGGAAACACCGAAGTTCTTTATCCGATCAACTTCACGATCGATTTCCCCCATGATCTCATGAACCCGGGCAACGTTGTCTTTCATTCTGTCTATGACGACAGGTTTGAGCGGCTTGCCCAAATCGTCCATTTTTTCAAAATATCGCTTCATTCGTTTCCTCACTTCCTTTCAAGTCAACCGCATCTATCAGGTAAAAAATTTTATTTCTTTGCTTTCTTCACACCCAGTTGGTCCAGTGCAACAATAAATTTACAGACATTCGCTGATCCCTCGACCATGGCATAGGTCGGCGAATCGCGGTAATACCTGGCCACGGGATATTCAGTCGAATAGCCGTAGGCGCCGAGGATTCTCATGGCATAATTGGAGCACTTTGTCGCACACTCGCCCGCCAGATACTTGGCCATGGCGACTTCCAGCGTGTTGTTGAGATTGCCCTCGTCCTTCTGCCAGGCCGCCTTGTAGACCATCAGTCTTGCCGCCTCCACCTCGCAGACCATCTGGGCAATCAGGTCCTGGTTCATCTGGAACTGGCCGATCGGCCTCCCGAACTGCTCGCGTTCATTGGCGTATTTGAGCACGCTGTCAATGCAGGCCTGGGCCAGTCCAACACCGCCAGCCGCCGCCGACAAACGAGTCTGATTAAGAGATCCAAAGACGATCCTTGCGCCGTCGCCAGGGTTGCCCAAGATATTCTCCTTGGGGACCTTCGTGCCGTCGAGGTAGATTTCACCCGTGGGCGACGAGCGGTTGCCGAGCTTGTCCAGACTCGTCGTCCGGATGCCGTTGAAGTTTTTAAGCTCCACCACAAAGGCCGAAAGCCCCTTGCCGCCCTTGGAGCGGTCCGTGTACGCGTAATAGATGATCGAGTCGCCGCAGCTGGCGTTGGAGATCCAGGTCTTCGATCCGTTCAGGAGCCAGTGGTCCCCCTTGTCCTCGGCCGTGGACTTCATGGACATGACATCGGAACCGGCATTGAATTCCGTGATGGCGAAGGCTCCCATGTATTCTGCATTCACCAGCTTCTGGATGTACTTCTTCTTTGCCGCTTCCGTCCCGTAACGATAGATGGTGAAGGCGCAGCCAAGGCTTTGCATGTTCACCTGAACCCTCAGGGAACTGGATGCCCTGGCAATCTCTTCCGAAATGATCATCGCCGCCAGCCATCCCATGTTGTTTCCGCCATACTCCTCGGGTATAACGGTACCGAAAAAGCCCAGCTCCGCCATGGGCTTCACAGCTTCTTCGTAAGGAAAATAATGTTCCTCATCCCATTTGTCCGCGAAGGGCGCGATTTTCTCCGCCGCAAAATCACGGACCATGCTTCTCAACATCTCAAGTTCTTCCGTTAAAGCAAAATTCATAGACGAATCTCCTTGTCATGCTCTGTCTTCATTTTAAAAAGGTCACCTTGTGCTGTGATCCGGTGTTCAGCACTATTTTTGGTATGCGAATTCGCTTCTCAGGCCTTCTGGAACACGTAAGTGATGTGCTCATTGGGCAGCTGCTGAACCACCGCTTTCATGTCCATACCGATCATCAGATCCTTCTCTGTAATGGCTTTATCAACCCGGCCGAAAACCTTGTAATCGCCATAATCGAGGACAGCGATCGTGTAGGGCAGATCCTGCGTGAAGCCCGTGGGGGCAAAGGTCAGCGTGCTGAAGCTCAGCAGTTTCCCCGCTCCTTTCACCTCAAACCATTCCATATCGCTATCGAGCGAATGATAGCAGTCGGCCCTCGGCGGGAAGTAGTGAATGCCGCACTTCTTGCACTTCGTTCCCATGAGCTTGCCCTGCTCCAGGTATCCGATAAAATCGTTGATCCGGGTGATCCCCGTGAAACTCACCGTCCCGAATTTACTGAACCGATTATCTATTTCTTTTTTCGACATGTTATTCCCTCCCTAAAATCGTGACGTTCGCATAGAGACCTACACCACCCACATTGTGGACCAGTCCGATGGAGGGATCCTTCACCTGCATGTCTCCTGCCTCACCTCTCAACTGAAGAACAATGGTTCTCACCTGGGAGCCGCCCGTCGCTCCAATGGGATGTCCCTTGGAGAGCAGCCCGCCGTCCACATTCACGGGAATTTTTCCTTCCTTGTACGTCTCTTTTGCCCGAATCAAGGCGGGCCCTTCACCCGGCTTCGCAAAGCCGAGGCTCTCGTAGGCCATGATTTCCGCAATGGTGAAACAGTCATGGACTTCGGCCACATCGATATCCTCCGGCTTCATTCCCGCCATGGCATAGGCCTGCCGTCCCGCTTCCGTTGCCGCGGGCAAACCGTAGAACATCTCCCGGCCCGCCATGTTGACGGCCGCGGATGCTGACCCGAGTCCCTTGATCCAGACCGGTTTCTCACAGAACTCCTTCGCCTTCTTTTCGCTCGCCACAATGAGACAGGAACTCCCGTCCGCGTTGTTGCAGCAGTCCCCGACCCTGAGCGGACTCGAAAGAATGTTCCCCAGGGGATTGGGTGCCGTGAAGGCGTCCATGGTCAGCTCTTTCCTGAGCATTGCACGGTCATTGAAAACGGCATACTTTGAAGCCTTGAGCCTCACCAGCGCCAGATCGTCCGGCGATGTTCCATATTTTGCCATGTGGCCGCGGGCAAACATGGCGTAATAGGCCGGCATCATCGTTCCAAAAGGTGATTCCCACTGTATGTCGGCACCCCGTCCCATCCGTTCCTGCGACTCGGCCGCACTGATCTCGGACATCTTCTGAAAGCCAAGCACCATGACCATATCGTGGAGACCCGCTTTAACCAGAGAGTACGCAAGCCGCAAACCCGTGGTGCTCGATGAACAAAGCGATTCCGCGTAAAAGGTCGGCTGGGGATTCAGCCCCAGGTACTCCGCAAATACGCCCGAGGGCGACCGCTGCTTGTCATACTCCGGCGCTGAACAGACGATCGTGGCATCGATGTTTTTCGTCGTGACCTTCGCGTCCGCCATGGCCTCCTTGAAACTTTCAAATGCCATTTCGCGTATGGAGCCCGGATAGGCTCGGACAAACTTGCTCTGCCCGACTCCAATAATTCCAACTTTACTCATAGTGTGCCTCCTCGTTCATGATCGATTCTTCTACTTGCCTTTATAGACGGGCTTTCTCTTCTCCAGAAAGGCCTTCATCCCCTCCGTCTTGTCCTCGCTGGCAAAGGCCAGCGAAAAACAGGTGTTCTCAATAGTGCGTGCCGTATGGAGATCCGCGTCAGCCGCATTCTGAACGGCATACTTGGCCAGTCCCAAAGCAACGGGGCTGTGGCGCGATAACGTCTTCGCCATCTCCATTGCCGAGGGCATTAATTGTTCGTCCGGTACGACCTGGTTGACGAGATTGATTCTCAGGGCCTCCTCCGCATCGATCATCCTGCCCGTGAGCACAAGCTCCTTGGCCTTTCCCAAACCGACCAGCCGGGTCAGTCGAACGGTTCCTCCGCCTCCGGGGATGATGCCGATATTGATTTCGGCCTGTCCGAATTTGGCGCTCTCGGCGGCTATGCGAATGTCGCAAGCCATGGCCAGTTCACACCCGCCGCCCAAGCAGAAACCCGCAACGGCTGCGATAATCGGCTTCCTTGACTGCTCCATCCTGAAGGACAGATCCCATAAGGATGCCCGGCTGAATTGCTCAAGCGCCGTCTTTTCCACCATGGCGGCAATATCCGCGCCAGCCGCGAAGACCTTCGGACCTCCGGTGATGATGATGGCCCTGACATCCGCATCGCCCTCCAACTCCGTCAAGGCATTCGTTAATTCGTCACGCATGGCCGGGTTTATGGCATTCCTGACCTCTGGACGGTTCAGTGTGATAATTCCAAGTTTGTATTCTTTTATTTTTTCCAGCCGAATGGTTGAATAATCCATCACTCGCTTCCAGCCAGTCTAAAATTCAATATCCGTGCGGGGCTTCTTGTCACCCGATGAATAATCGTACCAGCCCTTCCCGGTCTTCCGCCCCAGGTCTCCGCTTTCAACCAGCTGCTCGAGGGTCATGCTGGGACGCCATTTCACGTCCTTGTAACTGTTGAATAAACCCCTCAAAACTTCAAGACCGATATCCAGCCCCACCAGGTCCGCCACCTCGAAGGGTCCCATGGGATGGCCAAGGGCCAGCCTCGCGGCCTTGTCAATGTCCTCAACGCTCGCAACGCCTTCATTCAGACAGTTGTAAGCTTCGTTTCTCAAAGCCTGATTGATCCGGTTCACCAGAAATCCCGGGACATCCTTCACGCGCACCGTGTCCTTCTTCATGGAATGGACCAGCTTCTCAGACACCTCGACGGTATCCAGAGAGGTTTTCAGTCCCCGGACAATCTCAACCAGCCGCATGGCTGGAACGGGATTGAAAAAATGCATACCGATGAATCGGTCGGGACGTTTGACCGTCGTGGCCAGTCTCGTGATCGGGATCGAAGAGGTGTTCGATGCAAAAATTACTTCGGGCCGGCAGAGTCCATCGAGTTTTTCAAATGCCTCTTTTTTGGGGTCGAAACTCTCGGCAATGGACTCGATGACGAAATCCATCTCTTTTGCATCCTCCCAGTCCGTCGTCAGTTTGATCCGCGATAGAATCTTTGCCTTGTCGTCGGCCGTGATCTTTTCTTTCTTGATCTGACCGTCAAGACTTTTATTGATCATGTTGATGCCGCGCTCCATGTTCCGGTGCAGCTTCATCACCACGCTGTATCCCGCCTGTGCGGCGACCTGTACAATCCCGGCTCCCATGGTGCCGGACCCAACAACCATGACCTTCTTTATCTCCATCTTTCACCTCCTGAATATTATTCCACATTCACTTTTTTTCATGTTGCAAAAGGCGAGCCAACACAACCCCCCTATAATCTGAATATATTCAATTAATTACGAATTATGCGACATCCATCTGTCATTTGCTCAAATTGTTTTTGTATTCATTTATCTACATATTTTGGATCACTATTTTAAATTGCCTGATTTTCGCAGATTACACGAGCTTGTTTTTGTGTATAGCAGGATATACATGTCGATATTAATAAACAAAAGAATGGATATTAAAAGGACGTGACAGATATTATTATCTTGATAATAATGATTGGAATAGAGCAGTTTCCCAGAGCATGAACCTGCTCTATTCCATGGGGTTATTTCTTTTCTTTCAATTTCTTTGCTATATCATCCCTAAGGACATACTTCAGGACTTTTCCCGTGGGCGTCCGCGGAAGCTGCTTGATGATCTCCACGCGCTCCGGCCACTTGTATTTCGCCACGTTTTCCTTTTCCATGAAGGTCTGCACATCCTCAACGCTCAGGGTTTCGCCTTCCTTCAATTCAACGTAGACACAGCATTTTTCGCCCAGCCGTTCATCCGGCATTCCAACAACCGCCACGTTGACGACCTTGGAATTCTTATAGAGAATGAACTCCACTTCCTCGGCGCTGATGTTCATTCCGCCGCGAATGATGATGTCTTTGAGTCGGGTCGAAAAGTGATAGAATCCGTTCTCATCAAGATAGCAGGCATCTCCTGTGTGATAAAAACCGTCTTTGTCCCATTTCTGCGCATTCAGATCCGGTCTCTTGTAATACCCCGAAATGATGAAAGACGCCTTCTGGCAGAATTCTCCCACTTTTCCTGCCCCGAGGATATTATTGTTCTCGTCTACGATCTTTGTCTGACTGTAAAGCTGGGGAAGACCGATGGTCGTGGACACGAGTTCCGGCTCCAGGCCGACTTCCGTTACATTGAGGTGTCCTTCATTGGATCCAAAACCATTCCATACCAAGCATCCGAACCTGCTCATCATCTCCTTGATTACCGCTGTGGGACAGGGGGCGCCTCCGCTCGCGACCACTCTCAGTGAACTTAAATCATACTTATCCAGATCAGGATACTTCAGAAGCGCCACGTGCATGGCCGGCACACCGGCATACAGCGTTGCTTTCTCCTTTGAAATCGTCTGGGCCATCACGGCGGGATTGAATCCGTCGAGCAATATAAGCGTACCGCCAACCATGGCCATGGAGAGAATGCCGACGCTCTGGCCAAAAAGATTGATCCATGGCAGGGCCATGACAACCTTGTCATGGACGTTCTCCGTCAGATGGTGAAGGAAAGCCGAACGCTCGAAAACCTTCCAGTGATTGTGCGTCCGCGGGCACCCTTTCGGATCCGCTTCCGTCCCCGATGTGAAGCACATGGTCAAAATGTCATTCGCATCGATCTTGAAGTTCTTATCAAGATAATCCGCATCGTATTTCCCCTCCAGCTTGTTGTCCCAAAGCTTCTTGCAGGAAACAGTCCCCTCCGGGACGTCTTCACCAAGAACAATGATATTCTTGAGCCTCGCATGTTTCGACTGGAGTCCCTTCATCATGTTCACATAATTGAATCCCGCGTACTCCTTCGCCACAATAACGGCGGGCGATTCCGTCTGTCCGAGGACATAATTCAGTTCATGTTCCCTCCACTGCATGGCCAAAGGAACGACGCAGGCCCCGATGCGCGCCAGTGCAAATTCAGCTACAATAGCTTCGACGCAGTTGGGAATCTGGGTCACCACCAGATCATCCCGTTTGATGCCCAGTTCCAGGAAATTGAGGGCCATGCGGTCCATCATCATCCTGTATTGAGACCAGGTCAGTCTCGTCTTTGAATCAATCAGGGCCTCTTTGTCTGGGAAAGCGGCGGCCCAGCGCTTGATATAATCACAAAACGTCCACTTGTCCCAGAAACCAAGACCGGTGTAATAGCTGATTTGTTCTTTCGTTACATTGCTCTCGATCGCCATGATGTCCTCCCCTTCCCTTTTCTGATCTGCTGCAAGGCAAAGTCCCGGGAAGAGATCCCGGGACTTCACAATGCCTAATTGAATCCATTCAAATACCTTATGCCAGGTTCGGGAAATCCTTCTTTGCCCTTTCCTTGATGACATAATGCAGTTTCTTTCCCGCTGCATTGAAAGGCAGTTCCTTCACATCGACAAGCTTGTAATACTTCGGCCTCTGGTACCTTGCCAGCCGCGGGTGGTTCTTGCAGAATTCATCAAGATCCTTTTCCGTTATCTTGGGATCCCTCAGAGCGACATAGGCTACAATGGATTCGCCCCACTGCTTGCTCCGCGCACCGGTTACAAAGGTGTCGATGACGCCCGGATGTTCTTTAAGCGCATCTTCCACCACAACGGGATGGACATTCTCGGCTCCTGTGATGATCATGTCATCCATGCGGCCGCGGATCGTGATATATCCGTCCTTGTCCCACACGGCCGTATCACCTGGAAGCTGCCAGCCTCTGTAAAGGAGGCCCTTGGCTTCGTCTTCAGGTCTGTTGATATAGCCGTAACAGCCGTGCATCGTCCGGAGCGCGATTTCACCTTCCGTCACGCCGTCTTTCGGACAATCTTCAGCCGGATTGTTCGGATCTCCCCTGCGCCCGAGATCGATCCTGACAACCTTTATTTGGTCTTCCGTGATGGCCAGACCGATGGTCCCCGCCCTTTCCGGCAGTTCCCAGGGCTTCAGCATGGTGACCCAGTGCTGGTCCGCCGTCCCGTAGCCGTTATAAACGCCGGGGCAGAGGATCTTCATGCACCTCAGGCAGGATGCAGCCTCAAGCGGAGCACCCATGGATGTGAGTGCCCTCAGGCTGCTCACATTGCGCGGCTTTGCTTCCTGGGTCTGGCACATCTTTTCATAGATAACTGGAGCGCTGACCATATGCGAAACTTTGTATTTTTCGATGTAATCCAGCGCAAGATTATCATCGAATGATCTCATGATCACCACGGAGCCCCCGCTATGAAGGACGCAAAGAACACCGGTGGTATTTCCGCCCCTGTGGAAAAGCGGATTCGTAGCAAGGCTGACGCTTGTCTCATCGATCTTGTTCATCGCGGAATTCATCATATTGTCGAAGAAAATTATTCCGTGGTTCAATGTGAAACCTTTCGGCATACCCGTCGTTCCTGACGTATACAGACCGAGTAGGGGATCGAGCCAGCTCACATCTTTCTCCGTCTTCGGGGATGTCTTGGGTTTTCCCTCAATGAATTTCTCATAGCTCACATGACCCTTGGGTACCTCTCCTGACCCGCACATGACGCATACTTTCGGCTTGATTTTGGCCAGTTCGATCGCCTTCAGCGCCATATCTTTCAAACCGCCGTCATAGACAAAAACAACGACTTCGCTTTCATCCATGAGCCTGCAGACCTGCCCCTCTGGTAGCATGAAATTCATTGAGGGGAATTTGCACCTTGCCTTGGCGCAGCCCATGAACAGAATGAACCATTCATAGGTGTTAAAAAGATCGCCCATGACGGAATCATAGGTTGTGCAGCCCGCATCGAGAAGGGCGTTGGCAAACTGATTTGCTTCTTCGTCCCACTCTTTGTATGTTAAAGTTTTTTTCCTGAAGGGATCATGGATTGCGATCTTGTCCGGCCATTTTAGACAATTACGATAAAGCTGTCTCGTGACGGTATACTCTTTATCCCACACCTCTTTAAAAATAGAATAATCAACGCCCTTACCCATTTTTCTCTCCTCCTTTTTTTTTGAGAAATTTTGATAAAAATGCACCCCCCTCTCACAACGTACATTCTTCAGCAATAAACTCTTTCAACCACCCCCTCCCTCTCTATTTAATCTTATTTTTTTATTCTCCCGTCCTGATGAATCCTTTAAGATCGTCCCCTATTTGTTGCGATAGAGATAGGGCAGATAATCTCTGCCGAAGATTTCCCGCTGAGCCACGAGTTTCGAAACCTGCGACGTTCCATCCGCAATTTCAATAGCCAGAACATCCCGCAGTCTCTGCTCAAAGGGAAACTCGCTCGTATAGCCCGGATGCCCGTGCAGAACGAGGCAATCCCGAATGGCGTTCGTTGAAAACCGCGGCGCCATCCATTTGACCATCCCCGCAACCTTCGAACTGGACCGGCCCTGGTCCCGAAGCCAAAGCCCCTGATAGCAAAGCAGCCGAACGGCTTCGAGCATGCTGATGTGTTCCACGATGGGGAACGAGACGCCTTCGAAAGTGGCAATGGGCCTGCCGAAAGCGCTTCTCTGTTTCGTATATTCAATGGTTTCCTCGAGGGAAACCATGGCCGGCGCGATGGCTTCCAAAGCCAGAAGGATTCGGCTTACGTCGAATCCCTGCATACCCATGACGAACCCGGTTCCTTCTTTGCCGATCAGGTAGTCCTCAGGAATCTCGACGTCGTCCATGAAAATGGATCCTCTTGCCACGGATCTCACGCCCATGTCTTCATAGGATTGAAGCTCGACACCCGGGTACTTCGTCGGCACCACAAAGCAGCTGACGCCCCTGGCGCCCGCCGCGGGGTCTGTCTTCGCAAATACAATGGCGAAATCGGCATCCATCATGGCCGTGATGCCGGCTTTTTCACCGTTGAGGATATATTTCGCCCCCTTTTTGATCGCCGTCGCTTTCATGGCAACGGCATCGGTTCCCGATCCCGGTTCGGTGATGGCAAAGGCGGGTATCTGATCCCCCGCCAGGAACGGTTCCAGAAACTCTTTCCGGATCTTGTCATTTCCATGCGCGAGAATCTCCGCGTCGAGATGACCGACCACAAAGGTGGACATGGTCAGGCTGCAGTCACCCCGTGAGACTTCCTCGCAAACCATTCCTTCCGTCACGTGGGAGGCCCCCATCCCGCCCTTGTCCGGAGGTATGGCCATGCCGATGAGACCCAGCTCACCTATCTTCTTGTTGATATGCTTCGGATACTTCTTTTCCCTGTCCCATTGCGTATAATAAGGAGCCACTTCCTTTTCCGTAAACTTCCTCACCATGTCGCGCAGCGCGATCTGTTCCTCGTTGAATTCAAAATGCATCGTTCTCTCCTTCGTGCGTTATCTTTTTCGAGCGATGTCCAGAAATCCCTAGACCATATTCAAACCGCCGCTCACGCTTAAAACCTGACCCGTAACGTAGCTCGCCTTGTCAGAGGCGAAAAAGGCCACGGCTCCGGCGATGTCCTCAGGCTGTGCCAGGCGGCGCAGCGGGATCGCTTTCTTGAGCCCTTCGGCAATGGCCGGATTGTCGCCGGCGACAGCGGCGAAAAACGGCGTATCCGTGGGTCCCGGAGACACAACGTTTACTGTAATACCATGACGGGCCACTTCTCGCGCAATGGTCTTCGAAAAAGCAATAATTCCTCCCTTTGCCCCGGAGTACACCGCTTCGCCACTGGATCCCACGCGTCCGGCATCTGACGCAATACTGACAATCCTTCCGTACTTGCGCTCGATCATTGCGGGAAGCGCTGCTTTGAAACAATTGATGGGCCCTCGCAGGTTGATTGCGATGACTTTATCCCAGGTTGCAGGTTCGCTCTGGATGAAAAGCTCCATCTTGTCCCATCCCACATTGTTGACGAAAACGTCTACGCAGCCAAATGCCGCGATCGTTTCTTTCACCATTTTATCGCACTGGGCAAGATCCGTTATATCGACCGTAACGGCAATGGCTTCCCGGCCCATCGCCTTGATCTCTCCGGCTGTTTTCTTTGCCGTTTCCGGATTTAAATCGGCCACGCATACTTTCGCACCCTCGCCGGCCAATTCGAGAGCAATAGCCCTTCCGATTCCCTGCCCACCGCCTGTTACAATGGCCACCTTATCTTTTAACTTCATAAACGTACCTCCTGTAATATTCATATCGTTGTTGCGGGCATCTTCACGGTCATACGTTTTTTAAGACTCCCGCCGATTCATCTCATTCTATTTTTTCCCAAAGGATCCCGTGTCCGTCAACTCCACAAGCAGTCCCTTCGCGCTCTTGGGATGGATGAAAGCAACCCGGTCAGGACCTTCATACATTTTCCCGATGATCTTGAGGCCCTTGCCTTCAAGTTCACCCACAAGCTTTTCAAGATCCTCGCAAAATACGGAGATATGATGTAGCCCGCCTCCTGAATTTTTCATGAACGCCCCGATGGGACCATCGGGTCCCGTGGGCTGCATAAGTTCAAAGTTCGTCCCTTTCAGCGTGACGATGGACGATATCTGCTGGAGCTGCGGATATTCTGTTCTCTTGTATTCCACGGCTCCAAAGGATTCCTTTAAAAAATTCAGCATCTCGTCAATATTCGCCACCGCAACCCCAATGTGGTCTATACCTTTAATCATTTCTCTCTCCTTTTATCGTGATATCTACAGGGGAATATTCCCGTGTTTTCTGTCAATGCGGTCTTCCGGCTTATCCTTGAGAAGCTTCAGCGTCCGGAAAAGATGCTCCCTGGTCTCCTGCGGTTTGATGATCAAATCGACGACCATTTTGCCGGCGTAATGGTAGGGAGAGTTGAATGTCCTCCGGTACTCATCGATCTTCTCTTTTTTCATGGCTCTTTTGTCCGACGCCGCAGCGATTTCTTTCCGATAAAGAATTTCTACCGCCCCCTCGGCGCCCATGATGGCCATTTCGGCCGTCGGCCAGGCAAAAACGATATCCGCTCCCATGGTTTTTGATCCCATGGCCGCCCATGAGCCTCCGTAAGCTTTTCTGACTACAAGAAGAATTTTCGGGACCTGAGCCTCCACGTAACCATAGAGCATCTTCGCTCCGTGCCGGATGATGCCTTTGTGTTCCTCAGCGACTCCCGGAAGATAACCGGGTACATCGGCAAATGTAAGAATGGGGATATTGAAGCAATCGCAGAACCGATAAAACCTCGCGGCCTTATCCGATGCGTCGCTGTCGATGGATCCTGCCAGCACGGTTGACTGGTTCGCGACGATTCCCACGCTGAAACCGCCGATTCTTGCGAATCCGGTGATCATGTTCCGGGCAAAGCGTTCCTTGACTTCGAAAAAATCTCCGTCGTCCGCGATGGAACGAATGACCCGTTTCATGTCAAAGGTTTTCTTCAGATTGTCAGGGACGATATCTACAAGGTCATCGCATTTCCGGAGGGGATCATCCGTCGATTGCATACAGGGCGGTTTTTCATAACAACTGGATGGAATGAAACCCAGCAGCTTCTTCACCTGATCCAGGCAGTCCTTTTCGTCCTTCGCGACAAAATCCGCCACGCCGGACACTTCACTGTGGGCCTTTGGACCTCCGAGTTCTTCTCCGGTGATATCCTCGTTCAGCACCTCTTTGATGACCCTCGGCCCGGTGATATACATCTCGCTGGTCTTTTCAATCATGAATATGAAATCCGTCAGGGCCGGCGAGTAACATCCTCCTCCGGCGCATGTCCCCATGATACAGGATATCTGAGGCACGACACCCGAACTCCGGATGTGCTCGTAAAAAAGCATGCTGTACGTTCCGCTGCCCTCCTGAATCCGTGCGCCCGCCGTATCCACAAGACCGATCATGGGAGATCTCGTTTTTACAGAAAGCTTTTGCGCATGGGCAATTTTCGTGGCGCTTGTAAAACCGATGCTTCCCCCGAGGACAGTAAAGTCCATGGCGTAAATAAAAACCCGCCTTCCCTCTACATCCCCGTAGCCCGTGATGACACCGTCGCCGTATGGGCGGTTTTTCTCCATTCCGAAATCATGGCACTGGTGCTGGGCATACATGTCCAGCTCCACGAATGTTCCGTTGTCGAAAAACAGGTCGATCCGCTCGCGGGCTGTGAGCCGACCTTTCCCATGCTGCTCTTGAACGGTCTTCGGACCACCGCCTGCTTTTACTTCTTTTTCAATACGCTCGAGATCGTCGATCAGATTTTTTACGGACATGAGTCTTCTTTCCATTGACGGACCGAGGAGAAATCCTGAGGTCTCCCCTCGGTCCCCCAAGGTGGGGGTAAAACATTATACTTCTTTGATGTTGCTGCGCCAAGGCTTCAGATCAATGCCGACCCGCTCCATCTCCGGACCGAGAATTCTGACGGTATTTTCCCAGAACATGGATTCGAGAACGCCTTCTCGCCAGCCGAATGTCATATGCTGGTAAATAACGCCGTCCAGGGGGTAGAGATTAAACTCGGAGCCGAACATGTATTTATGCCTCTGGCGGCGGTTTGCCTCATAAACGGTCTTGGGGGCGTTGTCCGGCAGGTATTGCGGCCAGATACCCGAGAGCTCCCGGTAGATATTCCCCTTGTGGCGGCAAAGCAGAACGGCATCCTCATCCCGGCCGTCGGAACAATGCAGCATGATGATCTTCAAATTCGGGAAATCCGCGGAGATATCGTCGATATCAGGAATCAGCTGCATGGTGTATTTGATCTTTGTCCCAAGGGCGCCCGGCGCGCCGCTCCCGAGACCGGTAAAACCGGTATGGAGCTGGATCGGCATGCCCAGGTCCTGGCAGAGGTCCCACAACGGATAGAACTGTTTATCATTCACGTGGAAGGCCTGACCGACCTGCTGGAATTTGAGCCCCATCAGCTTCAATTCCTTGCAGCAGCGAATCGTTTCTTCAAGGGCCTTCCAGCCCTGCCAGGGATCGACGGAGCCCCAGCCTGAGATGACGGTATCGGGATACTTGTCTCTCATGGCCGCGATTTCATCGTTGGTGTTGTCTTTGTACAGCGGATCACTGCCCATGGTTGTCTGCGCCGCCCACGCGCAGGGCATGACTTTCACGCCGAGTTCCTGAAAGGGAACAACCCACTCGTCTTCCGTCGGCAGAGCAGCCGATATCTGTTCGGGTGTGATATCCTTTTTTCCGTAAAGGTATTTCTCCAGATGCACCCGGAATTTTCCCAGGCTCCTCCAGCCGGTCTGGGTATAGGGATGGGTATGGATATCAATGATCGGTGGCATCCCCTTCCTTGCCTCCAGGATCATCTCTTTCAGCTCAGGATCCACCTTCGCAAAATTCTTCTTCATAATCAGTTTATCAAAGTATTTCTTCTTGTCTTCTTCCATCTGAAGCATTCCGTATTGCTTTTTTTCCGCCATAACTTCCTCCTTTAAGGTGATGTTTTATTCATGGGACATTTCTGTCCCCTTATTTCTCAACGTAAGCTGTCTGCAAAAAACGATTATACTCTTTGAAACCCATCCTTTAATTAAATTTCTTCAATGGCATTGTTTGCCTTGAATACATGGACATGCAAATCACGATGATTTTCTTTGATCTTTTCGGCGAGAATTCTCGTTTTAAGATGTACTATCTGGGGGGATTTTTTCGAACAATCTATCATGGATGATCTCACCCGATCTTCTTTTGAAAAAACGGCTCTTATGAAACAGCATGCTTACTGGG